>Ga0272441_10000908_pt1 | contig 64701 bp, 83 predicted proteins | sample SSMProp6N_FD_193582 | JGI IMG/M metagenome (GOLD analysis project Ga0272441, IMG submission 193582) | Marine sediment archaeal communities from Little Sippewissett salt marsh, Falmouth, MA, United States - SSM-Prop-6N | ecosystem: Environmental > Aquatic > Marine > Wetlands > Sediment ... | reverse complement strand
ATATAACTGTAAAGAAATGAGGGATTATGACAGTATTAAAAGTAAAGTTAGTTTATCAAGACATTGGGTTTTGTACCATTGAGGGATAACCTGCCTTTCCAATAGACATGGAAAAGTTTAAAATTGAAATAGTGGAGGATAAAACATGATTTTAAAATTAGACAATAAACAACTTATTAAATTTATGAAGAGGAATATTAAACTTTGTCCACGTAATAAAGGTAATACTGACAAATACAAATGTTTTGAGGAGCTAGTATTAGATAAAGGTATTCCTTTTAAAACAATGCTTATAGGTAAATATACATTAATGGAATCAAAAATGTGTGTTAGAAATGCTTATACTTCAGCATTAAGATATAAATCATTGACTTATGTGGAAGGTTTTGCTTTTTGTAAAACAATAGGATCTGCTATACATCATGCTTGGTGTATTGACAAAGATAATAATGTTATTGATGTAACTTGGGAAGATGGTATTGGTTATTATGGTATTCCCATGTCGGATGTCTATATTAAGAAAGTAAGAAAATCTCAAGGAAGAGAATGGGGTATTCTTGATAATGTTAGATATAGGTTTCCAACATTAAAAGGTGAACAATTAGATTTCGAGTTTTAAAGGAGATTATATGGAATCAACACTTAAAAAAACTCACTTTGAAAGATTCAGTTCCATAAAAAATAATTCTTGCTGTTTTTAATTTAGGTAGAATAAAAGGACAAAAGGAAAAACAAGAAAGAATTAGAAATGAGTTAGGTTTAAATTAGGACATATGAAAACTTACAAGAGGTAAAAACATGTCAAAATATTGTAGCAAGCATAAAAGATATTATGAAGGAAAATGGGAATATGAATTTGGCGGTATAGATTTTAGTTATAATGATAATTCAGAAAAACGGGTTTACGTAGAATGGTGTCCTGAATGCGAAGAAGAGGAACATAATCCCAAAAAGACTGAACCTAAGACTGAACGTACTTGGTGTAAAAAATGTAATAGAGCTTTATGGAAGGATGATAAATATTGTAGATATTGTGGATTGGAGCAAAGATGAAAAAGCAGAGTTATTTGTAAGAAGGAGAAAATTTCTTGGTAGAATAAAAGGTCAAAAGGAAAAGCAATGATAGATATTAAAAAAGCAGACAAAGAACTTCAATTATGGTGGGAAGAAAGACCACAACATATTAAAGACTTGATAAACAAATATCCTTATGGTTTTTATAGTGTTAAAGATAAAGCACCTTATTCCATAACTGCTCCTGGAAGTATTGTTGCAATAGCTTCTCATATAGAAAACGGAAATGTTCGTATAGTTGTTATACAAGCTTCCGAAGAGGCTAATATAAATACTCTGTTAAGAAGTATTGAGCATGGTAAAAAAATAGAAGTAGCTGATGGATTAAGTGCTATTGTTGATCCACAATGGCTTGAACTTATAGAAGTAGATCCTTTATATCCAATCCACAAAATAATCATAGTTGTAATGATTTCGATGTTGAAACTGAAAAAGAGGATTGTGCAACTCTCGATTTGGTAATGAATAAATATATTGAAGATCCAGAGGTTGATTTATAAAGACAATTACAAGATGAATATTTTTGTTCTTGATAAAGATCCATCTAAGTGTGCTGAATACCACTGTGATAAACATGTGGTAAAAATGATACTAGAAACAGCACAACTGTTATGTGGAGCTATAATATATTGTGGGGAATCGGCTCAATATAAATTAACACATAAGAATCATCCTTGTGCTAAATGGACAAGACATTCTTTAGGGAACTGGATATGGTTAAGAGACTTAGGGATTTGCTTGTGTAAGGAATACACAATTAGATACGGTAAAACACATAAGTGTGAAAGTATTATAAAAAATTTAAATCCACCAGAAATATTACTTTGTAGAAACGTGCACTTTAATATACAAGCCATGCCTGATCAATATAAAAGAAAAAACACGGTTTTGGCTTATAGAAATTACTATGTATGCGAAAAGAAAAGTTTTGCAAAATGGAAGATGGGAAATATTCCATATTGGTTCAAGTAAAAATCATCTATGAAAACTACTAAAGTTAATAAAGATCCAGATCATCTTATTGATACAAATAAAATTCTTAAAAAAAGGTTTAAAGCAAAACCTCTTGATAAACATTTTGAAACTTCACTTGGAGTTCTTATAGAACAATCTGTAGATAAGGTAATGAAGAAAAATCCTCTTAAAAAAATGTCTATGAGAAAAGCCAAGAAAGCTACGAATATAATAAAAAGAGAATTAAAACTTCGTTATGATCCTTATGCTATGTTTCATCAGAAAAATAAAAAAGCTTATTCCAATGTAGAACATATTTTTAAAACACCTAAAGGAAGACTGTACCTTGACCCAGATGTTATTCCTAGGATAGTCATTACTTCTCATGCTATTTTACGGTTTGAACAAAGAATAAGAAACAAGGATAAAAAAGAACTTTTTGACTACATAGAAAGAAACTACGAAGCAAACTCTTTAAAATTTTTAATATGGATAACATCTACTTCTAGTTCTTATTATGTCAAGGGTTCTAATATTTATCTTGCTTGTAGAATAAAAAAGAATAAAGACGATAATCCTTTTATTGCGTTAACAATATATCAGAAAGTACAGTCTGTATTACTACTAAAAACAGTTTATATAAACAAAATATGGAAGACAAAAAAAGATATACCAAAAAAAGATTTTAAAGATATTCCAGAAGATATATATGGCTCTCCCGAATTAGGTGATTTTCTTTTATCCAAAATAACTTAATGATACTTATTGCTTCTTACCATAAGACAGGAACATACTTGTCTAAAAGACTTTTTAATTTGTACGGAAAACTTGATGATAGTTTTAGTTATAATTCAACTGGACATTTTAATAATGTTAAAAAAGTTGAAGATAGGTGTGTATTGTTTATAAGAAATCCTTTAGAGCTTATAGTATCTTCAGTTAGGTACAACCAAACAGGAAAAGAAAAATGGATGAGAAAAACAATAATAAAAGGAAAGCCTTATTGGGAACATCTTAGAGATTTAAATTATGATGAAAAAATATTTTTTGAAATGGAACACAGTGCAGGAAATATTATAAAATTTATGTATGATGGTTTTAAACAAGATAAAATAAATAAATGTTTGATTATAAGATTGGAAGAATTTTTTAGCAAAGATAACGAAATAAACATAGCACATAAAATTTGTAATTTTATCAAAACAGATTTTAAAAAAATGCATGAAGCAATAAAAATAATAAACGCCACAAAGGTTAATGCGACTACAGAAAAAAGATGTTACACTTATAAAAAATTTTTTAAAACAAAACATTATCAGAAATTTAAAGTTATTTTTCCTAATGATATTATGGAAGTTTTAGGTTATAACAGAAATAGTACACTGTAAAATATAAGTAGATGGAGAAACAATGGACAAACCCAAACTAGAACTGTTTGTGATAAGTTCAGTGAGGAATTTGCCAATTGTGGTTGTTTTGATGTAGGAAAATTGTACCTAAGACAAAAGGAATAGCATGAACAAATATCTATATAAAAGAACTTTAGAAAGAGGTAATAAGATTTTAGAAAAAATAATGCCTGAGTTAAACAAAGTATCTCATAAATTTATTAGAGTAGATCCTAAGCTATTCAGAAGAAAAGAGGATTGTGAAGAAATAGCATTAGCTTTAGGATTATATGATGAAAATATAGAAGGATTGATTTGCTAAAGGAGAACAATGAAAATGATATTCTGGAAAACAAGAATGAATCACATGAGGGACTACAGAAATTGTATGTTAAAAATGCTTAACATTCCTATACCAAAAGATGATCCTGAAGGCGGTTTAATAATGCCAAAAGTTTTACGTGGGATACCGCCATACTTTAATGGCAAAGTATTCTGGCCTATGTTTGAAGAATTAGGACATACATCTTGTAAATTTGAGGAATGTACTTGTATTAGAAAATAAGAACAGCTATTGTGTCTGGAGTAGTTGTAATGGTAATGCTTGGTTTGGATTTAATTACTATCTAAATTCTTTGATAAGAACTAAATTCTTTAAAGATTAAGATTTTTTAAAAAAGGAAAATAATATGTACGAAATACAAAATTCAGTTCAGGAGTTTATACAGCAGTTACATAATAAACTCCCCGAATTTAAAAAAGGAACATTTACTTATAGCTGTTGTGGTATTCCTTATAAAGGTGAGTTAGATTTTAGTGGATACTCTCATTCCAAATATAAAAAGTGTACAAAATGTATTAGAAAATTGATTATTTATTATGAATGGTATCAAGATAAAGATGCTAATTGGGGAATACCTTTTAATAAAAAAACTAAATGGATAGAATATAAGGCAGACGATTATAGAGGTAAAATATGGAATCAATTAAAAGATTGGCATAAACCTTATGATCATAGATTACCTACTAGATTTGAAACTAAAGAAGAATTATTTTCTTGGGCTAATCAAAAAAAATTTAAAGTAAATAAGGAATATAAAGAATCTAGAATTAATTGGAAAGAACAAGGTGAATTTGAAACTATTAATAATATTATTGAGGCTATTGATATTATTAATCAAAATCCTTCTTATTAAAAGAAATTTGGACAAAGGATTGATTATTTTTATAATTGATAAAAGAGAAAATGATTGGTTGAGGAAACGTATGACTTGGGAGATTGGTACAATGTATTCAAAGACATTAGATGAAGCGATGAAGCCATTGCTTTTATGAACAAATAAAGGAGTAAATAATATTGTTGTATTGCTATAATATAGATTATTTTAAGTTATGATAGTTTTTAAAATATTTTTAAAGGTAATAGGTTTTCTAATTCTTGTTTATTATTCAACAGCAGGAAAGATACCTTTGTTTATTATTATCTTTTTCTTTGTTTTGTTATTTTACAGAGAAATAAAAGGCATAATTTTAAAAATAATACTGTAAAATCTATATATGAAAACCAATATAAACAGATTACATGATGTAGTTGCCGGACAAAAATCTGGTAGAGGTGCTGGAAAAACATATGCTTCTTGTCATGAACTTGCTGGTATTATTGAAACTAATAAAGATATAAAAAATATATTTTGGAAAGCTCCTTATGGTTATTGGTTTGATCACATAAAACCTATGCTTCACGATGTTTTAATAGAACATGAATTAAATATTGAGGTTATTGATAAACATAACTGGAAATGTAATGGAGTTACTATAAAATTCATATTTGGTAACGAGCATTACATAGAACAAAAAACAAGAGCATACAAATATTATGAAATAGATAGTAGATATGAAATGAGTTATCATGAGTATCTCAACTATATAGGAGCTAGAGAAGAAGGATGTTTACAGAATAAAAAAGAAGAAAACAGACAAAAAATAGACGTTAGTTTTTGTTACTTAATGGAAGAAACTCCTAAATAACATGAGCAAGAAAAAACTAAAAGTTTTATATAAAGAGATGTTTAATTTAACACAAGAAAAATGTTCTACTTGTGATACAGTTACTTGTTGTTCAGAATACCAATGTCTATTAACTAAAGAAATAACTAAAAAAACTTTAGGAATAGATTTAGAACTTCCTTTTTTAGTAAATAATAAATGCAGATTAGAGCCTCATCTGCGACAAATGTGTACTTTGCATATTTGTGAGAAACATTATATGTTTGATATAGATTTTAATGAAAGATATTTTTTGTTACGTGATAAAATAAGTTTACTGGAATTTGAAATAGGGGTAAAATAATGCGTTCAGATTTTGCTTGGTATAAGAAGAAGGAAGATAATATGCTTGTTCTTAAAAGTATTTTCACAGAAAGAACATTTTCTTCTTATATTTTTAAATATAAAATAAACGGTAACGTTTTATTATATCCAGTTAATCTTTTTTGGAATTCTCCAAATGTTTTTATAGTATCTATTTTTATAAACACATCTGTAATCATAAAAGATATTCCCTTACCAAAAGCTAAGTTTAATATTAGATATGCAAAATTTAATAAGAATTTTATCAATTATAAAAACCCAGAGTTTACTATAAACATAAAATCAAGTAATCCTGTAGAACTATCAACACATTTTGTTGTTGATCAAAAAAATTATGGTATGAAAATTATAAAGGAGTAAATAATGAGAAGATATTGTAGTTATAAAGATTTAATGCCTACATTGAAAACAGGTGATATAATGCTTGCTCATGGAACTGAAGCAACAAGCAAAGTAATTGAAGCTGTGGAGTTATCAGAATGGAGTCATGTGTGCATGATCGTTCAAGGTAAAGACATTGGATTAAACGATGAAGTTTTAATATGGGAGTCATCTGATTCAGAAGACCTTGTAAATGTGTTGATAGAAAAACAATCTAAACCAGGACCCATGTTAGTTAGGTTTGAAGACAGAATAGAATCAGATCATTCTGAGAAAACAGATAGTAAGTTCGCTTTAAGGAGATTAATTTCTCCTTGTTTAGATTCTGCACATTTTACTGTGTTAAAAAGGTTTATGGTTACACTTACTAATAAAGGTGCTGGATTCCCATCTCTAAAAGATTTAGCAGAAGAGTTATTTGAAGGAAGGTTTAAAAATAAGGTTTCTTCATCAGATTCTTATTTTTGTTCCGAATTAGTAGCACATACATTAATTAAAATAGGACTTTTATCTACAGAATATGTTGTTAATGGATATACTCCTGCTGATTTTGATGAAAACAATAAAGGAAAATGTCCTTGGATTGACAGAGTTTCTTTTGCAGAACAAATTTATTTTAAATAAGGAATAACAATTGAAAGAAAAAATATTAAAAATAGATTTTGATAAAATAAGATATGAATGTAAACATATTAACTCTAATGGTAAATGTACAGGAACAACCAATGAGGAAAAAAGAAGTTGGTTGTTTAGTTGTAAAGCATACAAAGAGTTTAAACCTGTTTCTGGTTTTAGATGTTTTAAGGACAAAGAGAAACTAACTTATTTAGTTTATGAAAACGATCCTAAAAATTATACTGTGCAAATATATGGTACAGGGGATCTCCGTTATGTAAATTGGATTACTCATTGGAAAAAAGAGATAACTATAATAAATGAAACTGTAAAAAAATCAAACAAAGATATTACTTCCTTTGCAGATGATTTTAATAGGAGTATAGAAATAACAAAAAACATACAAGCAAATGGTTCATTGTATAATTACGGAGATATAACTTCAAAATACAAAGATTATTATATGTTTGTATTTTCTTATGGTTGGGATAGGTTATTTAGTAATAAGTCTTTTAGAGAACAAATGAAGAAAAAGGATATTTATAATCTTGATCAGTATGGAAGTTCTAAACTTATAATGTTTAAAAAGGTTTTTACAAAAAGTACGCTGTTAAAAACAATAAAACAGTATAACGAACTCTTTACTTTGTTGTGTTCTTTTAACCTTAAAATAAAAAGAACTGAAGATAAGTTCTTTAGATTAGGTTCCTGGAAAAAAAGTAAAATATGAAAATACTAATCACAGGATGTAATGGTTTTATCGGATCTCATTTAGTAGATAAAATTAAAGATGTTCCTACATATAATATATTAGGTATTGATAATTATGAATTAACATCTCCTGATTTTCCGTTTATAAATTCTGATATAGTAGAATCAAGTAAAATTTTTGAAAAATTTAAACCTGAATGTGTTATACATTTAGCTTCAAGAGTTGGTTCAAGACTTTCTGTTAACTATCCAAATAAGTTTTATTTCAATAATATAATAGGAACAAACAATATTATTGAAAAATGTATCAAACATAAAGTTGAAAAATTAATATTTTCTTCTTCCTCTGGAGTATATCAAACTTCCATAAACAGATTAACAGAAACATCACCTATCAAACCAAGTAATCCTAACGAGATTACAAAAATAACAGGTGAGTATATGTGTGATATGGCTTCAGGGAGAGGATTAAACTCAATAATTTTGAGAATATCTACTACTTATGGTTCTGGTCTTAGAATGGAAATGGGAATTCCTACTTTTGTTGATTCTATTTATAAAGGTAAAACTATAACTATGTATGATGGATCTTCTATGAGAGATTTTTTATACATAGATGATTGTGTTCAAGGAATAATTAAAGCAATAGATTTTCCCGTTGGAGGTTGTTTGACTTTTAATATAGGAACAGGTATAGCAACATCTATTAAGGATGTTATATTGTTAATATCTAAAATAATAGGTAAAGAAGCAATTATTGAAGAGAAGGAAAGGAAGTATGGTGATACTTCTAGTAATGCCTTAGATATAAGTGAAGCAGTTAATTTTTTAAACTATAGACCATTATATAGTTTAGAAGAAGGTTTATCAGAATTTATATATTGGTATAAAAAGAATTATTTGTAGTTTTTAATAACTATAACCAAAATATTCTAAGTCAGGCTCAAACATTTCTGTAAATTTTTTAATCATATCATCGTCATAATATTCTCTGTATGATTTATGATTTGTTTTATTTATACTTTTCAATTCTATTTTTTTAAGTCCTAATATATTACATAAATTAATGTAATCATATTCAAGGCTTTCAAACTTTCCAATGAAATCCATTTTGATTTCGCCCTTATTATCTTTTAACCAATCAACTTGATTCTTATACCATATAGGAAGGTTTATTCCTTCTTTGTATTGTGTGTATATATGATCTATTAATTCTTTAAACGTTTTAAATTTACTTTTGAGTCCAGGTCTTTGATTTACAAAACAGAAACCAGATAAAATTTTATCAAATGGATTTCTTACAAAAGTCATTTTAAAATAATCATCCCAAAAAGGAAGTTTTGATATTTTATCTGCACGATCATGACAGTTATTGAATTTTTTACATCCAGGGCAAATAGGTTCATCACAAAACATTCCAGCTTCTCTGAAAGCAGTTTGTAAAGTTGATCCTGCTGTCTTATCTATTCTAATCCATATAACTTTATGTTTGTGACTTACCATAATTACCTTAATTTTGTATAAACAGAACAAAGTTGGGTATTTATAATAAAAAGACATTTTTCGAATATCTTTTTATAAATACCGATAAAATACCGATAAAATACCGATACAAAAATTTAAATATTAACCTCTTTTGTAGGAATCTAAGCGATCTTGTGGAAATTCAAATCCACCAATCATTGAAAAAACAGTTATACCAGATCCAGATGCTTCATATACACCTCTATGTAAAGCAACCTTTTTAGATGTGTCTCCACCATTCATCATCGATATTAAAGTGTTAAAAGCGTTATCTGTTGAAGATGCAGGAATATTTTTAATTGTTTCTTCTTCCGTTGCTATTATTACAGCTCCATGAGTTGCACTGTTAATACTTAATCCTTCTACAAGAAGATTGTTTTTAAGATTTTTATAAAGAGCATCAGCTATGTCTGTATCCTTTGATACTTTTTCAAGTTTTGTAAGACCAACAGTTATTATACCACTATTATAAACATCCTTTAAATCGGTAGGATCAAAGTTTGTATATTTTGATTGTTGTGCAGAGATAGTGTTAAAGATATCAAATAATTTGCAAGCAACATTATTAATCATAAACCATCTGTTAGCTTCTGTAAGATTTTGTCCTGATAACATTTTTGTAACTTTTGCATTATCTAATATCATTATAGGAGAGTATCCTTTTCCTATAATATCTTTTAATACTTTATATGCATTGTTAAAAACAATTGATCCTTCAGATCTATCAGGTAACGTAACAATAAAACCAATATTATTTTTTGCATTATCCATTCCTTGTTTGTATAGATAATCTTCAGATATATCCGCTAAAATTTTAGCTGTCCCAGATCCAGTTCCACCACCTGCTCCTATACAGACCATAATTTTATCAATACCTTCTTTAAATCTATTTTTCATCACCTTAAGTACTTCGTTTTTAGATTGTTCAATAGCTTTCCTTCCTTTACTATAATCTTTACCAGCACCATCTGTTTTTTCAGATAGAACTTGATTAGCTTCAGGAGTTTTTAATCCTTCCATATCTTTTTTTGTTGTATTAAACAATAATACTCTTCTGTATCCAAATTTATCATAAAAGGTGTCAGCTATACGACATCCACATTGTCCACCACCAACAAATGCCATTTTAACACCTACTTCATTATTATCCTCTACAACATCCTCAGCTTGTTCTTCAAGCTCAATATCTTTAAAGTCATCTAAGTTAAGACTGTTCATGTTAATCTCCTTTATTTAATTCCTTCTTCTCTTATTTTTTTAATAAAATCTAGTTCCTTTTGTGATACTTCCTTTTTAAATTTTCCGTGAGTAGGAACAATAGGTGAACATAGCTCTGCTGGAAAAACCCAAAACTGACTTGTTGGTCTAAAATTTTCATGCTCAGGAACAACTCTTAAGTATTCTTTTTCTGCTATTATCCAAACACTTACAGTTTCTTCTCTACCATCTATTATTGATATTGCCTTTGTTGTATATATTGCAGGAAATGCAGGTTTAAACTGTCTTCCAAGTATTGAGAAACCTCTTTCCTTTGCACCTGGATCACTAATGACCTTTATATATACATCAACTTCTCCCATAAATAATCTAAATCTTCTCTTTAAAAGGAACTAAAATATATCCTATGTTTGTTTTACTATTTTGTGTATGTAAACTAATTCTTAACTCATCATTATCAAATATATCTTTGTTTGATATTTTTAAATTGTTATCAAAATCAACTTTAGGTTTAACTAATGCGAGCCAGCTAGAGCATATAACTTCTAGATCTGTTGAAAAAGTGTAACCAACAAGAACTCCATTGTTGTTAAACCTATATTCAATAAGTTTTAAAGATTGATATTTGTATATTTTTGTCATATAATCATCTACTGTTCCAACAGTATTAAGTAATCTTAAGATATAAGTTTTTTTGATATCTCTAGATGGTTGAAACTCTCTTATCTTATAGTCATCAAACATTTAAAACAAACTTTTTAATGTATTTTCTTTTTTGTAATTCCATGTCAAGCATTCTAACTTTTTTAGCTGTCCTTTTCTTTTACCTGTAACTGCTACATTTAATTCTCTATCTTTTTTATTCCATTTATGTTTTTTTCTAAACCTGATTAGATCATCTTCTGGATAACTGCTTAATAAAAACTTTCCTTTTATATTAGCCAGTGTTATAAGTAGTTTTCTAAAATCTTTTTTAGTATAACCTTTATAATGTCCACAATCAGAACTAACATATGGAGGATCAACATAAAAGAATGTGTCTTTTGAATCTTTTATTTTAATAAGTCCTATAGCATCTCTACAAAATATTTCAGCATGTTCTATTCTGTTAAGATATCTTTCATCAAAGTTTTTTCTTTTGTTTCTTGTGTTTTTTGCTTCTCCATCATTACTAAAAGCAAAACCACCGAACATTGTGTTTCCAAAACTCATGTTTGTTTGAACCCAAAAAGCCCATGCATACTCTATTTTATCCTTCATAGGTTTTTTCAATATTTTATGAGCTTTAGTATGTAAGTGTTCGTGATGGAGAGTTTCTTTTATTCTTTTTTGAAGTTTTTTAAAATTATTTTGTAAGACTTTATAAAAGTTAATTACACTTTTATCTAAATCATTAATTGCTTCGTTTTTGCTTTTATCTTTAGCAAAGAATACAGCACCACCACCAAAAAATGGTTCCACATACTGTTTGTGTCTAGGAATTAGTGGTATTATTTCTTTTATAAGTTTTTGTTTACCACCATAATATGCTATAGGTGTTCTCATGTTAATAAAGGAATTATATAGTTAAAATTATTATCAGTATCTTTTATCACAACAAGATTTGTATATACATCTAATACTGTTGTTTTATTTTTACTCATTATTTTTAAGAATTCTTCCAGTAAATAACCTGTTACTTTTATTTTAATAGGTTTTTTTGTTTTATTTCCATTCTTAGTCATTTTTTTGATTTTAAATGACGATGTTGTTTTACCAACAGCAGATTCTACCTTAACATTAGTTTTCATTTTATCTGGAGAAAAAACCATTAGTACTGTAGGTTCTGATTCTACTACTTTTGATAATGCACTTACATCTTCGATTATATTTGTTGTGTTTTCTGTATCAAAAGTTACCTCAGCTTCCTTACTATCTTTATCTATGTTACTAACAACCCATTCATCAAAATCAATAGAACTTAGATCTTGTGTTGGTGCAATAATAGTAAATCTTTCAGATAAAAATTTAGTTGATGAATCATCCTTACCTATTTTAAGTTTATCAGATTCACAATTCTTTAATATTAAATCAAAAATAGTTGCTTGTAAAGTAATTAATACATTATCAACTTTATCATCTGTGCTTATATTTATTTTTGATGCACAAAATTTATCATTTGAAGTCATACTCAAAGATTTTTTTTCACCTTTTATTACAATAGGAAGACCTATTCCTTTATCTATATGAGGATCATATGTGTTAAAAACAACTTTGTTTACATTATCTTTGATAGTTTTTGGATTTAATATAATCTTACATTTAATTTTGTTTTCTGGTATTGCGTTTTCAACTGAATCATATTTTTTTGATACTTTTATTTCTCCTTTAGTAACACCGCTTTTAAAGCAAAGCATATCTTCTTTATCAATATTACTTACACTTAGAGTTACTTCTTTTTTTCTTCCTCGTATTGATGTCAGATAAGGAAATGGTATAACAAACCCACCCTTCCCTAGTATAGTAGCATCGGTTTTTAGTTTAGCGTATAAACCTCCACGTGCGAACTCCATGCTTATACCAGTTTTAGTTGTTTTAACTAATACTAAATCAGATGCTTTTGAATCTCCTAAAGCTATAACCTTTGATAGCTGATCAATAAAACTAAGTTGCTTTTTAAAGTCATTGAAGTTTACTGTTACAGCAAAGTCTTCATAACTTTCTGTTTTTTTCTTTTTCATTACTTTCCCTTTTTAAATGTTTTTGTGTTATCTGTTATCTCCACTGCCTGTTAAAACTCCTCTATCTTTCCTATCAAAAAGTTTATCTATATTACCTTCTGCAACATCAGACATATTTATGTTTAGTAGATTACACATATTAGCAATCCATTCAAGTTGTATTGTCATACTTTTTACAATGTTATCAATAATTTTTTTATTTATGTCACCACCAGCATCTCTTATTATTTTTTTAACTTTACCTTGTATTTGACCAGATTCTCCCATACCTAAAGCACAACAAGATACTTCCATAATATGTGCAATATTATCATGTATATCTATATTGTCGATTCTTAATTTTGATATATCTATTGTTACTACATTATTTTGAAATATTTCAAAATCAATATATCCATTAGCAATGCTTTGCATTTGAAAATCTAAGAATGTACACATTGCAGATATATACCAAAGTTGATCTCCCATTTCTCCTTTTATTTGCTTTATATCATCGTCATCTATTAATCCAGATTTATCTATTATTATATTATTTATTTTTTCTTGAACCTCTCCAGATTCTCCCATACCCAAAGCACAATAAGATATACCCATAACTTTATATATTTCTTCTGGTATTTGGTCACCATATTTTTCTTTAACTTTGTTCATAAATATAGCTGTAGTAGAAGCCTTTTTTTGATATTCGTCAAATCTCATTTTTATTTCCTTTTTAAATGTTAAAAATCATCAAAGTCATCATTCTCTTTTATTTTCTTTTCAGCTATTTCAGCTTCTTCCTTTTTCATTTCCTTTTCAATTCCTTCTTCTTCAAGTTTTGCTTTTAAGGAAGGTGTTAAATCTCTCATTTTCATATATTTAACTTCCATTGAAGAAGGAAACGTAAATAGAGGTGCATTTCTTGCTTTACCTAAATTTATATCTACACTTTGTTTTATTCTATCTTCTTTGCTGTAATTCCAATTTAACCAGTAATTAGCATGTTCCTTAATTGCTCTTGAATATTTTACATCTCCATCATCTTTACCTTGTGCTAATAATACGTTAACTGAATTATTTGAAACACCTAATCTTTTAAATTTTCTTGCGAGCTCTCCTAAACTTTTAGCTTCTGTTTCTCTGTCTGATTCAGCTTGTACTAAACTAGCATAATCAAGTATAACAACATCATAATTTATATGTTTTATCTGAGCCATTAGTTGTGGTAAAGTAAAGTCTTCTGTTGGACAATAAAATGTATATCTGTTACCATAATTAAGACCAACTTCTTCAAAGGTAGCAAATGCTTCCTTTATTTTTCTTCTTTCTTTTGATCCTATCTTTTTTAATCTTATTCTTGAATGCTTAACATGAGCTATGTTTGCTAACAGTCTTTCCATTAGCTCATCTTCTTCCATTTCTAGTGATATAATAGCAACACTGAATCTTTTTCTATACATATTAATAAGAAGCTGTTGAGAAAATGTTGAATTATGAACAACAGTAAAATCATTTAATAAAAACAAACCATCTTTTTCTTTTAATTCAAAACCATAGTATGAATCTTTTTTTAGTTTTTTTATTTTGAATCCAGTTCTTAGAACACTTTTAATCTGTTTTCTTGGTAAAGCTATTCTTCTTTTTACTTTACATGGTATTTTATTTACATCTCCTGTTATGTTTATTCTATAGTATTTTAATTTTTTATTATTAATACAAACAAACTTGTCTTTACAAGTTGCTCCAAAACCCAAAGACCTAGATAAGAAAAGAATATCCCTTTTGAGACTTTTGTATTTTGTGGTTATTTCATAAAAATTATGATGAAGAAATCCATCTGTATCCAGTAAACCTGCAAGAAGTTTTAATCTTTTTTGCTCTGAGTTTATAAGATACTCTTTAGGTATATATTTTTCTTTTCCATGTAATGCTTCATCTAAATATTCTTTTACTTTATTTACTCTTTCCCTTTTACCCTGTTTGTTAGCAGCTATAAAATAAACATCAGATTTTACTTTTGGGGTTTCTGTTTTTGATAATCTATATCCTATTTTTTTGGAATACTTTTTTAAATAACTTATTATTTCTTTATCTGGGGTAGTTATTCTTTTACATTCTACAGTCCCATCTCCTAAAAAAAGTCCTAAAAGATATGGTGGTAATTTTGTTTTTTGTTCTTTAAATGCTACTCCTGTTCTAAACAGTTTAGCATAATGTTTAAAAGAAATTGTTTCTTTTAAGTAATCTTCAATACTAATATTAACAATGCAATCCTTTTCATATTTACCTGTTTTTCTGTTTAATTGTAATGATAATATATGATTTTTGTTACAAACAAAAGGTTCCCCTTTAACTGGGGTTACTTTATACATAATAGATTTTCCATTATGTATGCTTTTAACAGTTCTACAATTGGAATCTATTCCCATAACTTTATCGTTTGGTTTTATATCTTGTATGTTTTTAATATTTCCATTGTACATAAGAACTTTAGTATTTTTTTTGAAGCATTTTCCACCTCCTGTATTGGCTGTTATTATAACAAGATTTCCTCTTTTAAAACCTCCTACTACTTTGTCAAATTCTTTAAATCCAGTTGGTATTAAGGAAACATCATCTTTGCTTAGAACCTTTTTATATACCTCATAGCTACCTGGATCTTCTACTCCTCCATGAACAAGACGTTTTATTGACGATGTTGATCTACTTCTAAATAAAGCTTTTTCTATTATCATTTCTGATTTACGAAGTTTACCTTCCTTTAAAAAGCTGTAACTCTTTTTAATCCCTTCCGCAATTATTCTTTTACTTCTATACTCCTTTAATATATTTATAGAAGTTTCAACGTCAGAACTTTTTGATAGTTTCTTTGATTTATTCTTTAGTACTATTTTTGCATTTTTTGATAAACTTATATCCTTTTTAAAAACTTTTAAGGAAGGTACATCTGTTTTGTTTTTACTTAGTAGTTCTTTTAATCTTTCAAATATTTCTATTGTATCAGGATAACTAAAAAAATCGTTATCAAGAACATTCCAAAGTTCTGCTTTATGTTTTGATTTTCCATCACAGAGAGTTTTAATAACTCTTACTTCTGTTTTTATATCACCCTTTTTATCCATTTATTACAGTCCACAGTCCTTATCAAGATTTTCTTCTATTTTATCATGTAACCTTTCAGAAAAATTTACCATTCCTCTTGAAGCTATATGTGATATACCTGAATGACTGTATATAGAACCAGGAACATTGTTTTCATCAAGATATATTAAAGTAAATGCTTTTGTATGCTTTAGTTTTATGAGAGCTTCATCTCTGGCAGCATTATCTCCAATTCCAACATCTTCCTTTTTAAATACTAAAACATTTTCTTTTGATCCTGTTTTACCTGTTGATCCTTTTTCTTCTGCACTCATAATTTTTCCTTTCCTTTTACTCTTGTTACTTCTCCGTCTTCTATTGGTCTATAATGTTTATTTGGATGTTTACAATGTGTATACTCATGCATACATTTACAAAAAGTAAAAATAAGATAATATAAACATCCTGTTTTTTTGTACATTTTAAGATATATTTCTGTACAAGATAGTTTTGGTTCTCTTATTGTATATAACTCATTCATGTTTTTCTTTGGATGTATACCTTCTTCAAATTCTAATAAACATAGATTTGCACAATCTACTAAATACTCCAAGTTACCGTTTTCTTTATATAACCTAATCCTTTTAATTATTGATTCTACTCTATCATATACAGGTTTGTTTACTGCATGAAGCAAACCATATCTTACCGCTCCTATTATTAAATGCTCTTTTAGTTTTTTAATAAATTTTTTATTCCATCTTCCTATATAAACCTTTTTACAAAGTTCCTCAAAATAAGGACTCCATTCTGATTTCCACATATTTTCTAGTGGAGGTAAGGAATTCCATTCTTTAGGAACTATTTCTGGGAGATTAAGTTTCCATCTCCATAAATTGTCAAACCAAAATCTTAAATCAGGTCTATGATTTTTTAAATTTCTATTCATACTGTTCTAGTAAATTTATTGTTTTCATACGGCTGAATAAAATAATCAAAAGGATAACCAATATGTAACTCATTAAATTCTTGTATACCTAAAGGATCTTTTCCATCTTTTAATAATGATCTTGTTCCACCTATAACCATTACAAAACTAGTGTCAAACTTTCTTAGTAAACCTCTTATTAAATCAAATTTTTTATATACTGAATTCTCATAAACACTATATAATACTATAAACTCATCTTCCTGATATTTATCAATTTCATTATACTTAATAAAATCTAAGTTTAAACATCTTATTTTTCTTCCAGCATTGTAAGCTCTTATTAATAATATAGATGCTAGTTTAAACGCAGTATTATCTGTTGGCTGACTATATAAAAATATTTTTTTACTTTTTAATTTATCTAGATCTTGTTTTTTTATATATGTTGCTATCTTTTTAATCCATTTCTTTTGTTTACTTGGAGTAATACTTTCATATGAAGAGTCTATCTTTTTTATAGGATTAAACTCGATACCCTTTACACTTGCATTTACATATTTTAAGGGAATACCTAATACATTAAATATTCTTTGCTTTCTTGTTAGATGACTATCAAAAGGAATTTTCATTTTTCTTGATTCGCTAATGCCTGAACTGTTGATAAAGAAATATCTATTTTTAAATATTCTAATATCAACAGAACTTCATCCGGACTAAGCTTTTTACAATCCTTTTGTATGTTTTTTAACAATTTGTTCGCAAAGGGTTCTAGCTTTTTGCTTAACATTTTTATCCTTTTAAAGGTTTAACCAGCTTTCCAAGGTTAATGATGGTTTCAGGAGTTACATCAAAAGGCTTTTTTAATTCCTTATGTCTTTTTTCAACTTCAATTATATCAATGGGTTCAGAAAGAGGTATTTCTATTTCTTTTTTCTTAACTTCATTCATTTCATTTATATATTTATCTTCGTCTTCTTTGGTTGCAAATTCTACAATAGATCTTCCAGGCATGTTCATTATATCCTTTTTAACTAATTTATTGTTTTCATCTTTCTTTCCATACATGTCTAGTTTTGCATTTTCTATTTTTGCGTACTCTTCTAACTTTGTATCTATTATAGTTGTACTTTCTGCTATCTGCATAGTTGTTTTTATCGGAAAGCTGTATTTAAGCAGTTCTCCTAATGCTTCAGAAAAACCTATTTTTGTTATATCCTTTATTGTTAGTTTCATTTTATTTCTCCTTTATTTTTTGATCTTCCTTTTTAAGTCTTTCCCAAAAATCATCTTCCTTTTTCTTTTTTTCTTTATCTATTTTAAGATAATCGTCATGTTTACCTGAACCACCACATTCCCAACACTCACAAAGACCTTCACCTTGATAATGTCTTTTACCTTCACCAAAACAACTAGGACATTTTTTCATTTAAAAACCCATACTTACTCTTTCATAATCTTGTTTTGTTTCATTGAAATCAACTAAAGTTCCCCATCCATTATTAAGTTTTATTTTTTCTTTTTTAAGGGACTCACATTTAGGACATCTTTTTTCAGAGTATATATACTGGTTATTACATTTTTTACATTTCCATGCTTTACCTTGACTAACTTCAAAGTCAATATCAACAGGACAAGGCATTCTCCATCCAAATTTTTTATCTATGTAATTCACAACATCTATACAAAATATTTGTCTAACTACTCTTGCATACTCCATTAAATCATCTGGATATATTTCTGCCATACATGAATCATGAACACTGTTTACAAGTAACCAATCCTTTTTATTTTTTCTAATATATTCATCTAATAAAAAACATGATATCAAAGAAACGTCAGATGCTATAGCTTGTACAGGAGAGTTAACAGCAAATCTTATAGCTCTTGCTACCTTCTCTTCATCACCACTTTTCAAAAGATTATGTAATCTTCTACGTCTAAATATAGGAGTTTCAACATACCCTTGTAACTGAACAATTCTTTGTGTGTTTTCAATCCACTTACTACCATCTTTAAATTTATTAAATACCTTATTTTTTAGCTCCTGTGTTTCATCAACAGATTTTCCTAACTGAACTGCTAATGTTTTTATTCCCATACCATAAAGTAAACCGAAGTTAATACCCTTAGATATTTGTCTTAAATCCTTTGTCACATCACTGATATTTTTGTTATACATAATTGAAGCTGTTATCTTATGAAAATCAGCCATATCCTTATATCTCTTTTCTAGCTTTTTACTTGGGTTTCTTCTAAACTTTTCTCCTGCCTCATAAGAATCGTTTAGTAGATCACACAAATAAGAGTCTTCAGATAATGCTGCCCATAATCTATATTCGTTAGAAGCAAAATCCACTTGAACACTTATTTTTCCAGGTGATGCACAGTATAAACTTTTTATGAGTTTTTTAACTGGATTATCAGCTCTTGGAACTTGTTGAAGATTAGGATTTGAGTTATGTACACAGATTTCATTTGCTATAAAGTTATGTATTCCTTTTACTTCTATATCATATACATCAACTTTTTTATTTAAAATTTCTATTTTTGTTATTACATGATTATTTAAAACTGAATTGCCTTTTCTTTTTTGCATACCCAACTTAGGTTGGTATGTTTTTTTTGATAGTATTCCATAAGGTAAACTATAAAAAGAAGATAATTCTTTTAATCGTCTACTTCCTATTTTTAATTCCTTTGTTGCGGTTTCTATATTTATTCCCACATACTTTTTTAATCTTTGTTTTGATATGTATTTTCCATCTTTCCCAAATCTAAAAGATATATCCTTCCAGTTTATTTTATATCTTTTGATTTTATTCATTAAACAAGAGTAATCGCCTTTATATTTATTTTTAGCTATAACTGGTTTTCCTCCACACAGGAATAATAATCTAATAATACTATATCTGGAAATGTTTCTCCAGTTTGGATGTTTTTCTTTATTGTTATGTAATTTAGCATGAAGGCTTAGATTTGTTTTTTCTAAATTAGATGGGATGTTATTATAATGATTTTCGTCTATATGATGTATCTTATCTTCTTTTGATAATTTTTTGTTATTTGTTTTTTCCCAAATAAATCTATGATCATGTCTTGTATCTTGACCTGTAAATGTAACTTTATCTAAACAAGTATGCCTATGCATAGCTAAAGTTCTATCACCTTTAATTAATTTATGTGCTTCTTTGTATTTTCCGTTTACAAGTCTTATTTTATGTTCTGGTGTGACATCTAAATATCCACTATTACCTGCACTTTGCCAATGTACTCTTATTACTTCCCTGTAGCCTGTTTTTCCAGACCATTCAACTTCTCTTAAAGTAGGTTTACAGTTTTTATTAAAACAGTATACCAAATCTCCCTTTTTAATATTTTCAATTTTTATTCCTTTTGGATATCTTTTTACATCTCTTACTACTTCTATAAAAGTCCCTTTAGAAATACATGAAGCCGTTCTTCCTGTAACAGTTCTTATCATATGAAAGTTAGCTCTTACTCTTCCATCTTTGTTATCACTAAGTTCTTCATCTCTAACATTAAACTGTTTAAAAATAGCATCTATATATGAGTTTTTAAGTTTGTTTAATTGTTGTTGTTCCTCAAACATTGCGACAATTTTATTTGTGTTTTTATATTTTTGTTGGAACTTTTTTCCCATCTCATAGTTTCCCTTTTTATTCTTTTTGTCTTTATAACGGAAACCATGTTTTGATGTATAGAAAATCATCTCCTTATGCTTTTTCTTTGATAAATCTAACATCCAAGGAGTTCCAGTATTAAACATTGGTTTTACTCCTCCTGGAGATTCACTTCTAAATAATTCTTCGTTTACTTTTATTAATCTTTTATCTTTTTTGTATTCTCTGTTTATTTCATCAACTCTATGTCTTATAGGAGAATCTGATCTAAGTAATAACTTTAAAAGATCCTTATCTACATAAGCACCGTTTAAAGACATTCTTGTGAACATTTTAATACAGGGAGAAATAAGATGCTTTAAAAGTTTTATAACCTTCTTTCTATATTTTTGTTTGTCTGCATAAGCTATTAATACTTTTAGTAACCTCATTGTTACATATGCATCCATTGCAGAGTAATCAGATAATTGTTTATATGTTAAGTCGAGTATATTTCCTTCTGATCTCTTTACTAATACATCTTCATCATAACTAGTAAAATTAAATTTTTCTTTAGCTAATGTTTTTAATGTATATGGACCATCAACATCTGAATGAAGTCTATTTTCGTTTAAAAGAAATGCAAAAACCATTGTATCAATTATAGGAGCATATACATAATCAATACCAAGCTGAACCATTAATTGAGCTAAATCAAATGTACCATTATGCATAACCCAGTATTTAACACTGTTTTTAAGTCTAAACAATTTTCTGAATTTTTTTCTTATTTTTATAAGATGATCTGGATCGAATTTACCAAACTTATGATCATTATAAAAAATAACACCTTCTTTAGTATCAGTTGCAAACTGCATAACAGCTAAAGTATTCTCTATTTTATTTAGATTATCTGTTTCAGAATCAAATGCTACAGGACAATTTGCATCATACATTAGGAAGTCTATGTAATCCATGACTTCAGAGTAAGTACCTAATACAGTTGTCTTACCTAATTTTGACCAAGATTTTTTAACTATACTCATTTTATAAATGTCTTTGATTTAGGTGGTCTTCTGTTATCATATGTTTCTGGTTGCTTGGGTTTTTCCTTTGGAGGTTTTGTGAAAAAATTCTTTTTTTCTAATTGTTCTGTTTGGCTTTTTGTTAACCCGTTTTTTTCTGGTTTTTTTACTTCCTTTTGTTCTTTTTTTGATTCAACAACAGGTTCATTGTTAGGTTCATCCTTTGGTTTAACTTCTAGTTTTTCAATTTCACCTTCTTTAAGTTTGACCTTTAATTTTTCAGGTATTTTATCTAGGAATTTTTCAGGTACCTTAACGTTATATGATTTTTCAATTACTTTTACAATATCTTTCCTATATAAAAGGGCTATTGCCATATCAATCTCCTATAAATATTTTTTATCTGAATACAGTTCTTGTTTTAAATGGAAGTATTTCTATTTTTGGAAAAGGTTCCTTTCTTATATAATAAAGAAAATAACCATCATATATATCAGCATGATCATCTATCATTTTAACAGGACAATGTACTCCTTCTGAGTAAGCAATAATAGTTCCCTTCATATCTTTTACATCTTTTATAAGTTGAAATAACTTCGTATGATCTTGGTATACATTATTACCATTTTCTTTTCTTTTATATTTGTTTGATATATATGTTTCTTGAGCATAAATATTAAGATCATTTAAGTTAGTTAAAAGAAAAGCCTTTTTATTTTCTAGTATTTCCTTTGGTATATCACTTAGATTTTTTAAATCCATATTTAACCTTTATCTAAAACTGCAAAACATGGGCTTGAATCATGTCCCATTCCTGATCCTATAATATTAAAATCAAAAAATTCAAAAGCTTCTGACTGACTCATTCCATCCCTTTTCATGAGAATATCTATGCACTTGTTTTTATCTAGTAAAACTTGAGGTTCCATTCCAAACCTCTCTACCCATCCTATAACAGCATCTTTTAGATCTGTAGGATAAAGAGCTTTACTATTTAACTCCGAAACAACTTCAAGAATATCCATCTTTATTTTCTAGGTCTTGCTTCATTAACTTTTATCTGCCGTCCGGATTGTTCTGATCCATCAAGTTCTGCAATAGCTTTTCTTGCTTGATCATCATTACTCATTTCAACAAAACCGAATCCTTTAGGTCGTCCTGTTTCTCTATCGTTTATGATCTTTGCACTTACAACATTTCCATGTTGTGAAAAAATATCTTTTAATTCTTCTTCTGTTGTCCTGTAGTTAAGGTTTCCTACATATAAATTCATTTTTTCTCCTTTATTTGTTTGTTGTTATTTCTTTTAGTTTAGAAAATACTGTTCTTGGTTCGTTCTCTAGTTCGATATCTGAAAATCTGTAAACTTTAACTTTAAAATCTCTTTCCAATCTTATGTCTCTTATTCTATCTCTTTTTTTGTTTAGATTATGCCAATAAGATCCGTCTGCTTCAAGAATGATGTTATAATCAGGAAGATATATATCAGCCTTATATCTACCAAATTTTTTTTCTATTACATATCTTAATTTTAATTCTTTGCATATTAATATCAGTTGTCTATGTATACTTGTTAATGATGTTTTTCTTTTTTTCTTTGATCTTAACGTTTGTTCTATTTTACCATTTTTAATTATATAAGATCTCTTCAACATGTTTTTACAGTGTTTATAAAAATTAAACTTTAGTTTATTTAGTTCATTGAAACAAAACGGTAACAAAACCTTTAATATAAACATCTATTATGGGTATTATTTTGTAGGTTCTTGAAGGAAAAAAGAAACATCTATAATTCTATTAACAAAACTAACTTTAATTAGTATGGGAATATGTAAATGTTTTATTTCCATTTTTTCCATTATATCATTTACTTCCATCATACATTTTTCCATATAATCTTTTCTAGAAAGTTTTTTATTAAAATCCCATTTACTGATTCTTTTTTTGAACCTACTACAAATATCATCAAGTATTTCTTGATTGTTCATTTTATAACAACGTTAGCTGGTCCTGGCTGATTATTTAATGTTGTTGCTGTTCCTTGAGAAACACCAGTAAGTAATCCTCCTGGTGGAACAGCATAACCAGGTGCCGGAATCACAGATGCATTATTTACTGTTGTTTTAACAGTTATTAATTGAGCAAGTATATACTTTTTAACTTGTTCTCCTAATTCTTCTGACATCTTTTCTATTGCTTTTTGTAATCTTGTATCTTTTTTTAAAGATTCTTCTATGTCCCCACCAAAAATTCTTATTTTTTCTATCTCAAAATCAATAAAAACTTTTTTAAGATTACTTATGAAAGAAGGAAGAGTTGCATTTATTCCAGATCCTTCTACTATCGGTTTTTTAATAGGAGGAGTTAATTTTTGTTGTGTTGATTGTTCTATATCTTTAACTTCTTCTACTGGATCTGGTAATACATCACTCATTTTTATTCCTATTTAGTTGTAACGGTTCTACTTTGTGCGTTAGCAACATCCTTTAAAAACACTGAAGAATCTGCTGCTATTGTTGGAGAGGGACCTACTCCTGGATGAACATGAGCAGAAAGTTTTGTTAAAAAACTTGTCAAAGCAGTAAGAAAGGTGTCACCATATAATAAAGGATGTGTTGAATTTTGTCCTAACAATATTCTATTTTTTTGACCATCTATTGTAACATCACCTTTTGATGATATGATTGTTGTATCTCCTGATGTTATTACTTGAGTTAAACCTGAAACGTTTATTTTCTTATCTTTTCCAATTGTTAACTCAAAAGAACCTTCTGGAATGTTTATCATTGCTGCTAGTTCTGCATCTTCAGGAAAATTAATAACTAAATTTCCTTTTTCATCTACTTCAATTTTAAGATCTTTTCCAGTTAAAGTAAAAAGCTTTTTTAATAATCTTAAAGGTATACTTGTTTTAGTGCTTGTTACTCTTTGTCCCTTTCCATCGAAAACATGACCCTCTTTAAAATCTACAAGTTCATTATTATTAAAATCTTTTAGATTAAAAGAATGTTCTTTAGCGAAACTTTCATCCTCTAATTTTGGATATTTAGAAAAATTGGGTGACGTCTTTCTTTTAACAACTCCAAGTCTTTCTTCATCTCCATATTCTTCTGGAACATGCTTATTCATTGTTCTTCTATGTATAGGAGAAAAAACACCATGCTCTAAAGTATCATTATCTTCCCAAGATCTTATAACACCAGTTGTACTTTCTTTTACTGTTCTTTTCCCAAAGTACACTGTAGCCATTCCTTTACTCATAATATCTATGGCTCCTTGATCAAGTGGTCTATACAGGCTTTTTTCTCTACCATATGCTTCTAATCTATCAGTTGAATCTAATTCTTTATAGCTTGCTATTTCTGGAGTTTTTAAATCTTGTGAGTATTGTGTTGTACATGAAGTTCCTACTTCAACTGTAGATCTTATCCAAGAATTAATACTTAAATGAGGATGTCTAATACCTATAGGAGTTTCTCTAAACCTTAATGTTATTTTTTCATTAATATGATTAACACTCATTACTTGATCATGTACAGTACCACCATATATATTTTTCTGTCTTTCTCTTAGCTCTTTATCAGCTTTTCTATTTAGCTGTTCTGGTGTTTGAAAATTTGACATAATTAGCTTTCCTTATCTTCCGGTTCTGAATCTGATTAGGAAGATAATACATCAATACCATCAGATCCTTTTTTTGATATTTGTATTGTTCCTTTTTTGTATGATATAGGTAGACTTTTTCCACCGAAAATAAATCTATAATTTCCTTCTTCGTCAGCATGTCTTACATACTTGATAGTAACTCCAGAAGTAACATCAGCAAATAAATTAAAAGCGAAAGCAATTCCAGATATCCATCCTGCTCTTCTGTTTTCAACATTTATTATTGGTTTATTTGGGTACAAATAAGGTCTGTAACAGAATTGCATATCTATTTCATTAGCATTTGCTAATTTTTTTATAAATTCAACAAGACCTTGTGTTTCTAATGCCTTCCTTTGTCCTAATGTATTAGCAAATATGTAAGGTACTTGGTATTGTTCAATAGTAACTCCATATCTAGATGCTAGGTGATCTGATTTTACATATGTTTGCTGTTTCCAGCTACCTATTTTAGCTTGAGTGCTTTCTACATCAGATGAAGATCTTTCTCCTGTTAATTGTATACCAGAAACTATATCTCCTGACTCATCATTTATTAAATCTTCATAAAGTGTTTCATTTATAACATATGTATCTCTGTATTTTCCAAAATCAGAAGGATCAAAATCATACATAGGGAATTCAAATACAATATCACCAATACCGTTAACGTGCCATTGATAATCTATTCTATTGCATACTTCATTTATCAGATCATATCTTGTACTGAATTCTAATTGAGTTCCATGTTCGTTTTTTATGGTTCTTACTTGATCAAAAAGTTTAATTGTAGAATTATCACCTACTCCTTTAGCAGGTAATAAAGCATGTACAGCACCATCCCAAGGATCATATTCCCCATAGAGTTTTGTTCCTGCTCCAACATCTTCAACTTCTTTTGATGTAAAGAATTTCATGTTTGTTCCAAAAACAAGAAGGTCATTCCACTCTTCTAACATTTCAACAACTTGTTCTTGTGTTTGTCCTTGTTTTAATCCTGAAAATTCGAATTTTGCTCCTGGAACAAAGTTACCAAAGGCTATATCTTTATTATTTTCTATTCTACTGCTGAGACCTTTACTTGTGATAATATAAGCACCTATTTTTCCTCTATTGTTATCTAAAAAACCTTCATCAAAGGAAGTTACACCTGTTGTTAATTCAAGAATAATTCTGTCAAAAGTTGTTCCTGCATAAGAGTTCATAAACCCATTATTTCCTTTTCTTACAACATCTCTAAAGTATCCAGCATCTTCTTTAAACCTTATTTGTTTGGGCATTTTTTTTGAAGTTAGATACCAATTTGTTTGTACTCTGCTTTTTTGCATCAATGCTTTTATATCATAACAAGATATTGTTATTGTTGACATTCCTTGTCTGTACTCAGTTGATTTTGGATGTGATTGTATAAATCCTGTAAACATAGGAATCCATCTTCCTTTGTCATCTTCTTGACTTATTGCAGCCTCACTTTGGGGGTCTGATATAAACACTCTGACAGCATCATTTTTATGAAATATAACTGATCCAATATCTAAGCTATACATTTTTTGACCTGTTATAGGATCTGGTTTTGACAAATCATTCATTGCTTTTTTATTAATGAATAATTGTTGTTTTACAAATTCACTGTATATATCTGTTTCTCTTGAATCATATATATTTGATACTCTAAATCTTGCATTTGTAAATTTTTCTTCTTTGCCAGATGCAATTTCACTTATCTCTTGTTGTATTTTCTTTTCTTGTTCTATACTTCTTTTAAGAAACTTAGATCTGATTGTTTCATTTTTTGATGCTGAAGTTGTTGCTATTTGACCTTTTACAACTTCTATTTTTCTATCTATCTCATTTATATTTTTATTTATTTCCTCTTCCGTTCTTCTTCTTATTGTTGGCGACAGATGTAATTCTTCAACTGCTCTTTTTCTTTGATTATTAAGTGAATTTATAGTTCTATTTAGTCTGCTTAATTTTGATTGCTTTGATTTTGATTGTTCTTGAAGATCATCATAATCAGATCCTTCTATTTGTTTTAATTCTTCATTTAATTTTTCAATTCTTTCTTCTGTTCTTTTTTGTAAATTTGAATAGTTGCTTTCTCTTTTTTTCTGTTCGTTTTTGTTTTTTATTTTACGAAGTCCTATTTTATCTTTTTCCTTATTATAAAAATTTTCATAACCTAAGTTTTCAGGAGTAACAACAAAGATATTGTTAGGATTGGATAATATAAAAGTACATAATCCTGTTCCTTCTCTGTCAGTCCTGTTTATAGTAATCGACTGAGTTACAAAAGGAGTAACTTCTGTACCATATATAAACACACGAAAATCATGGTTTAAAACCACGTGTTGCTTTTCTTTAAACATTTGCTCAGCCATTTACAATACCCTTAACAACTTTAATAATGTTATTTTCAGTTGGATTTGTTATAACTGCTGTAGAATAAATTCCAACTGGATAATAGTTTGTTACATCTGTTGATATTGTGATAATAGGTATATCTAAGTTTGTTGCATATATCAATTTATCAAATCCTATATTCATTCTTGTATCATAAATAACAATACAAGATCTTATTAAAACAGAAGTCTCAATTAAATCTAAAGAACCTATTGAATTTAAATTAATATTATTTAAATCTTTTTTTAAGGTTATACATTCCTCATATTTATCTCTGTTTTGTAAAGCTTTTTCATTTACAGGACATTCTAATGAATGTTGGATTTTTTCTTCATCAAACCCATTACAATAGTAAATACTATAAATGTTTTTACTTTCTAACAATTTAACCCAGTTAAACTCTTTTGAAGCTATACAAAAGATTGTTTTTTTAATCATTTTTTAACCCTACCTTTTTAATCATTTTTTAACCCTACCTAATGCAACAGTTAATCCTCTTACTTCTTCTAATAAGGTCTTCCTAAACAAATCTTCTTTTCTTTTATTTGCTTGGTTTTTTCCTTTTTCTTCGACTGCTGTTCCAAATCTACTATCTATTTCCCTTAGTACTATTTCGTTTTTTATTTCTTCCTTTAACTTTGTTTCTTCAAGTACATCTACCAATGATTCTATTTCAAGTATTTTGTTTATAAACTCACCAGATTTTTCTAAATCAAACCATACAGGTAAACCTTTCTGAGTTATTTGATCTCCAATATCAGCACAAAACAAATAAACAGCAAAAGATTTTTTAAAACTTCTTTCGAATACTTTTGATATTTTATTTTGGAATACCTCATCAATATGTTTTGTTTTAAATGTATGATCAAATTTTAATGGGTTTTTATCACAGGCATCTATTATATCTTGACGGAGATTTTTATTAGTTAACCTTTTTATATTATCATCAATTAATTTTTGATCATCTTCATCTAGTTGTTCATATAGATGATTTAATTTTTCTGTTTCTGTTTCTTTTTTACTTTTTTTCTTTTTCATTCTCAATCTCAGATAATTTGTTTTGAAGACTGCTCATTAACTCAGATGAATCGATAGGAGATCCGTTTGTTCTATAATCAGATAAGGCATCAGCGTATGCATCAATCAAAGTCAAAGGGACTTTAACTTTAAACGATTTACCTAACTTACCTTTAAATCTTAAAACAACACTACTTCCGATAATACACATACTAGCATCTGTTGCTATCATATAAGGAACATCAAAGGAAGGTATATCCTGTTGCTTAAATGAATCACTTTGATCAGTAAATATAAATTGATTTAAAGAATTTCCTACAGGCTCATGTTTTATTTTTTTTCTTGGCATTATACTTCTCTTGCTTTCCCTTCTATTTTTGATCCTGGTTCTCTTTTATACATTTCCATGTTTATAATGGATTCGCCTATAACTACTATTTCTTTTATTGTCCAATATATTTTATCAATGTTATCTAGTATGTCAGATGCTTTATCTTTTACCTTTTTTATTTTATTAAGTTTTTTATGTAATATACTTAAACTTCTTCTAAGTAAAGCTTTCTTTGCATCTACTTTTAAAGGTTTAAAATCTTTATCAAATTCTAACATTATAATACTTTCAACATCTTCTCTGTATGTATTTATATCACTATAAAAATATTTAAGTGTGCTTAATATTTCTACAGTTCTATCTCTATTACATTGGTTTAGTATCAAAGCTTTTGATAATTTTCCGAAAGATTCCTTTGGTACTGAAAATCCCACAGGTAATTTATGTTTTCTAACAGCCTTACCTAATCTTTTACTTGACATATACATTTTATCAAGTTCTTTATTTAACAATTCAGTATCGGGATGGATTGTTTTTATATAGGATAATATCTTTTTTATCCTTTTATGTTTTTTAATTTCTTTTACAACTTCTTTCATTTTAGTTTATATTTAACCCATGTACTTTTTCTTTTTTCGTTTATTTTATTCCATTTCCCTGCATTTTTTCTAGCTCTTATTTTCCCTTCAGGTGATAATGTTTTTTCCATTCTAAAACCATCTTTTTTATAACATTTTATTCTTATGAATTTTGTAGATACACAAGCCCTTCCTAAATCAACATAATCTCTTATTACAGGATTTCTCTTTCCTGGCTGTTTTGTTCTTATTCTACTATATTCTTGGTAATAAGCAGGAGGATTTGACGTTGGCATTGTATTATGAAAAGAACTCCATATAGGAACATTTATTCCAAGTAACATTGCTCTCATTGCTACAATAACTTTTATTTCTCCTTTTCTAGCCTTATTTAAAACTTCTTCTCTTTTAACAAGGGTACTATTAAATACTTCTGCTTCTATATCTAATTCTCTTAATCTATCTACTAGTATTTTACAGTGTTTAACACGTCTTGTAGCAACAACAACATGATGTCCTGCTTTAACATCTTTTTCAATAAGTTTAACTATAAGATCATTTCTATTTTTTGCGTTTGCTAATCTGTTTTCAAGAGTTGACCATAATGAGAACTTCCCAGGATCATATCCTGTTTCCACTATTTGATAAGTACAATCCATTTGAGGTATTTTTGCTTTAACAACAACAGGACCCATTATGTTTTTTGTAACAACTTGTAATTGATCTTTTCTTTCGAAGGTAGCAGTAACTCCTATTCTATGTAACGCAGAAAAGTTAGTAACTACTTTACTGTAGCATTGAGCTGGTGTTTTGTGGCAATTACTTACAAGAACAGGAATTCTATTATATTTTTCTGTATCAAAATAACTATTATTTTTAGCATTATAGTTAACACCTACTGGTTTCCATCCTAATTTTTGTCTATATCTTGTTTCTGTTAATTTATCAGCAACTACAAAATAATTATGTGTTCCATGTATTTCTAAATTATATAGTAAGTGAGGTTTTCTTGTTGTTCTTGTTTTTATTTTTGTTATTTTTTTATAATGATTGTTTATAAAAGATTCAATTTCTCCTCTTACTTCCATTATGTCTTGTGTTTTATAGCACCTTTTGGCATCAATAATTAAACAATCTATTCCATTATTTTTATATTGTTTTTTAATATAAGATGCTTCCTTTTTAGTATGCCAATATTCAAAATCCATTATTTCAATAACTTTACTTGTTCTTTTGTTTTTAGATAAACAATTAGTTGCTATAAAATCTGGATTTTTCTTTTTATTATTTAGTGTAACAAAATATTTACCATCTCCAGTAAATTTTAAATGTTTTATTTTTTGATTTATAATATTTGTTTCACATATATTAGGATTATTTTTGTAAGATGGTGCATTTATGAAAGTCTTTATCCTAGAGTTTTTTTCTTTCTCAGATAAACTATCCCACCAAACCTTTTGTTTTTTTCTTTGTTTTATTATTGTTTTTTCTATTTCTTTTTTAGATTTACCTCTTATAAAAGGATTATTATTTCCTTGTCTTGTTTCACTTAACCATTTCTTATAGTTTTTACCTTTTGCAGTTTTAAAAAATTTTTCTCTTTCGTTTATTTTATTATTTGAAAAAATTTCCATAAATTTTTTATCGTGTGTTTTTATATGAAAACCCATCGAATACTTATGTATTTTTTTTCCACATACCTTACATTTTTTATAATGTTTTTTGCTTTTATCATCTCCATGTTTATGATATTTATGAAACATTAATTCTTGATGTGAATTAAATAATTCATTACATTTTTCGCATATGTGTTTTTGTGAAAAATAACCATCATATGTTATTATTTGATCTCCTACTTTTAAATCTTGTGCTTTTATCTTTTTATTATATTTCAAATATATTTCGTGATTTCCAGAACAAGTTATTTTATTTTGCCCTATAAAAATATCATAAAGTTTTTCATTATGTTCTATTGCTACTCTTCTTGTTATTTTTCTTTTTATTATTTTTTTATTTTTTAGATCATATGATAATACATGAGTTATACTTTTATTATTTATTATGTCTCCTATAGGTAATGCTTTATCATAATCTATTAATACAGGAGTATCATATGTAAAACACTCATCAACCATTAAAATACCAAAAGATTTTTTATATTTTTTTAGTTTTTTATAAGATTTTTTACTTGCCCATTTTTGCCATGTTGATAACAAAATATCATAAGTATCTACATCTTCCCACTTTTTTAAATAACCAATAACTGGTTTTCCTGTTTCATCTCTTATACTTTTGACATTTGTAAGAACCATAAAATCTTTATGGAATTGATCTAATAAATCTTTTTGATGAGCTAATATTAATGCTTTTCTGTTACTTGTACATAACATCTTAATCATCAATACTGTTTTACCAGATCGAGGAGGAGCTTCAATTAATCCATACTTCTTTTTAAACCATACTTTTTTAACTCTTTCTTGTTCTTTAACTTGTATCTTAGATACATTTCCGTTATGAACTTCTTTAGCTTCCTTTTTTAGTTTAAATTTTAATTTATATCCTTTTATTTTACATCTAGATCTTTCATCATATATAGTAAATTTTTTAAATACTTTTGATATTTTTTTAAGGTCACCTCTTGCAAAGGCAACTAGATGTTTTGCTGGTATGTTTCTATAACTTTTAACAACTAAATCTGATGATCCATCATCAAAATCATCAGTTTCTTGTAGTCCTTGGTTATAAAAACCAAATATTGTATCTGTAAAACTATCTCTATGATAGGATGTAACAAGATCTTCATGTACATATAAGGCATCTGATAAAAAGGCTTCTAACTTTGGTTTTTTCTTTATTTTCATGTTATTGTGATATTGTGTTATTCCTTATTAATCTTTTTTGATGGAATCTGATTCTACTACATCACCATAAACAGCGGTAGTTTCTTGTCCTTCGTTTGGTTTTGTTTTTGCTTCGTTTACTTTTGCCTGTATATCAATAGGTTCTTTTTCTTCTTTTTCTTCGTTTTTTGTTTCCTCACTCATTTTTACTCCTTTGTTTGTTTGTTTCCAATTGTATATTATGCTACTTGCTTCATTTATATTTCCAGTATTCGATTAAATGATTGGTTAATGTATATATACTATAAATTATTCCACTTACTACAGGGATATATAATAAGTATTTCCATCTTGATAAAGCAAACCATAATAAAGCTATAACACTTATTCCTATACAGAACCAAGAAAGATCATTCCACCATATCACAGATTCCCAAAAAGATTTTTTACCATACATTATATCATTTCTCCTAGTTCTTCTATATATCTCATTGGCATGTTTCCAGGATCTAAGCTTTTTTTTCTTTTAAGAGGAATATTATATTTTTTTATATCAATATAATCCTCAATATCATCTTCTATATATCTTGCACATTCTCTTCCTGATCTATCTCCATCCATACATAAAATAACTTTAGATGCTTTTTGTAATAATGCAGTTCTTTTTGTTTCAGTCCAGTTTTGAGTTCCTAATATTGATAAAGCTGGTATTCCTTCATTAATTAATCTAAGTGCGTCATATGGACCTTCCACTAAAACAATTGGTTGATCATCTTCTAAGAGATCAAAGGGGAATAGAGCTTCACTTGCCCATTCCCCATTGGAGTTTCTGTATTTAACAGGTTTTTTAAATCTAATTTCTTTTTTAGTTCTTTTTCTTAGTAGTGCTCCTATATATCCTATTTCTCTATTCCACATTGAAACAGGAATCCAAAGTCTATCTTCTCCTCCTCTATCATATTTTCCACCATAACTACTTTCTTTTACACCATCATAATCAAACCATTTTAAGCATCCTATATTTTTTAACAGATCTTCAGGTATTCCTCTCCATGATCCTTCCCACTCTGATAAGAAAAAAGATGGAGGTCTTGTATATATTTTATCTTCATCTTCTAATATATCAAAATCAAGTAATGGATCTTCTGGAGTTATTTGATCTGAAATAGGTTTGACATCAAGTTTTTTATCACTTACTAACCTATTCCAAACACCAGCTATTTTACATGACCAACATCTAAAAAATCCTACAGGTACTATTTTATCTCTGTAGTAATGTTCCTTTAGATTTATACTTAAACTAGAATTGTAAAAACTGTTTTGTCCAGGTCTGTGATAAGGACATGTGATACTTGCGTTATCTTTTTCTACTTTATACTTTCTTCCAATTCTTTTAAGTTCAGATAAAATAAAATCCCTTGTCTGTGGTTTTGACATAATTCCTGTGGTTTTGTTTTTGTGTTATCATTGTACTGGTGCTTTAATATTATTTTTGTAGCTTTTCATTAATTGTATAAACTGGCCTACTCCTATTTTAGGTACAGTTTCATGTATAGTCATTGTACCCTGCCAAAAAAAATCCGAAGGTGTTTCAGCATTTTCATTCCATTGAATATTATTTGTAAAAAACCCTTTTAATACAAGACTTGGAAAAACTAAAGTATTCATATATAAGGTAGCATAGTTTGTGTAAGATAAACCACCATCTGTACCTATCTTGTCTTCATCAATAATATCAAGAAACTGATAAAAATTTTCTAATCCTTCAGGAACACCAGCTATATCCTCAAATTTTATTCTAGTTTCAAATTCAAAAAATCTAGCATCTGGAGATTTTTCTCTTATATCTCTTAATTCTCTTATTCTTTTTATATAGCTTTGTTTTATTTTTGGTAATATGTTTCCTGCTTGAAACGTAACTGTAAAAACAGGAAAATGAAACATTGAATGTGGTGGTCTTGGGTTTCTCCAATTATGTGTAACTGTTCCGTTTTTAGTTATAACTTCATTCTGTCTAAAATCAATTGAGAATTGATACTCTCCAGGATTGCAGTAAAAGATAATACTGTTATTATATCTGTTCACGTTAGCAGATTCTTTATCCTCTGAATTCTTTCTAAACGATCCTTCTCTCTTAGTAGTTGTTAATATCCAAGGAGTTCGAGAGGCTCTTGTATCGTTTGAATATATATCAGCTTGTTGCTTTGCTTCTTCGTTTTGTGAAGTCATAACATATTATCCCCTCTAAAATTAGAGGGGATATTAACTCCTTTTAGCTTTGAGATGCGAAAGGCTTTTCTTTACTCTTAGTAATAACACTCTGCTGGCTATCTAACGAAAGTTGTTCTGTTGCATACTGTGTAACAGCATCATACCCATCAGTTGAATTTAATTGAGATATTAAGTAAGACCAATCTTCCTTTCTAAGTTGTCTACTTAATGTTCTTAATCTAATAAGTGCATCTTTTGGTTTTTGTGTTTTTTCTTGACACATAGCAACAAGAGAAAGAATTTTAGGATTAGTTGTAATCCTGTTTCCAGTTATACCATCCTTTATTTCTGTACTCTGATCATTTCTTGATATCCTGTCAGTTATTTTCGTTGTTCTGTTTAATCTTATTTGTTCTTCCTGAGCAGCTTCAGGTTTAAGCATTTCATATGCTTCTTCCTTTTCTAACAATGTTATAGAACCATTGTTAATAGCTGTTCTAAGATCAACAGAATCAGAAATAATATCATGACTGAATTTTGCTGTGACTTCTATCGGAATAAAAGTGTTAGGAACATGAAAAGCTTGTGGCCTTCCTGCTTTATCCTTAATAGAAAGAATAATAATACCTGGAGTATTATTCATAATAAAAATATTATCCTTTTCACGGATAAGTCTGTCTAATGAAAGAGGTGCACTCATTTTAATCTCCTTTTTTGGTTTTGAACAATTTTTATAACATCTTGTGGTTTTTTGATGTTATGTTATTGTGTTATTGTGTTATTGTGTTATTGTGTTATTGTGTTTTTATCTGAAAAATCCTTAGCGTATTTTCTAACCCATTCAATAGCAAGATCGTTATCACTTTTGATTGAATTATTTTTTCTTTCTTTTAAAATATACAATTTCATTTCTTCATATTCCTTACGAATATAACTTCTTACATTCATAACTACCTCCATATTAATGTAGTTATGTTATTGTGTTATACATCAAAAAGAGCATTGTTTGTTATGTTTAAAAACTCCATATAGTTCATTGAATAGGATACTGAAGATGTTACAGGACTTTCATTTTTTATACTAAGAGTTATCTCTCTTAATCCTTTTATTTTAAAGATATGACTAAAAACTTTCCAAAGATAAATAAGAACATATGATTTTGGTAAACCACTTTTTATATTTTCTTGTATATTCTTTTTCCAAATAGATGTTACATACTGATTAAATCCATCATTAAGGTATGTTTGTCCATCGATAGAACATGGTAATAATGTTTTATAGTTAACAATAATATTATCTATTCCTAGATCAATATCTTCACTTCTAGATATATAAACAAACTTTCCTATTCCTATTTTACTTTGGTAATCTGTATTTACTCTTATTAGATTTGTTATTAAAATGTTTTTCCTATTAGTATCTATCCACAATAAACCATCATCTTCCTTATCACTATAAGCACACTTTCTTTCTGGATGGAAAAAATTAAGAATTTTTCCAATATCTATTTTAATATTTTTTTCTTCGTTAGTTATTATTTTTGGTTTTACTATACTTGAAGAATCAATACCGTTTATTGTTTTTCCTTTTTCTTCTGAATCAGAAAGATCATAAAGAATGTCTTCATAAAAATTTTCTACGTGCTTCATTTTATTTTCTGTTTTAATCTTTTCTTCCGCTTCCATTTTTATCTCCTGTGTTATTGTGATGTTGTGTTATTATTTTACAGTATTTTTTCTATATATAAATAATATAGATTTATTAACTAAAAAAACTAAAATGTAGTTTTCCTATATAACAAATCATTATTCCTAAAAGTATTCCTAAAGCATCTGCGATAACATCTTTTATATCACATTCTCTTCCAGGTGTGTTTTTATCATATATTTCTTTTCCTACTCCTATAACAATTGTTATTAATGAAGCATATATATAACTTTCTCTAAGAAGCATAAAAAAAGTTAAAAAGATAAAGGCACTATAAACCAAATGATCTCTTTTATCTTTTTGTTTAAAAAAACCTAACATAGTATTCTCCGGTTAAATTAAAGAAACCTGAAAGGAGCATGATTAATTAATTATTGTTTTTTCCAAAGTGTTAAATGAATAACACAGTTATTAAAAATAGTCGCTTCTCCGAGAACCTTTTTAGATCTGATTTCTACAACTTTATATTCTTTGTTGTAAATTTCTTTTTCTTCAAAATCCACGGATAATTTTTTCTTTGCTAGAGCTACTGCCTTTTCAGGTTTAAACTCAAACATTTCTGTTTCATCTTCTCTTTCCATAAAGTCTGAACCTTCTTTTTCCACGATATCCTTTTTTACAGAATCCCATGATTCGGGTACGTCATAAACATCCATACCCATAAGTTCATTCTCTTTGAAAAAGATAGCTCCTGCTTGATTCTCAATAAAAGGGATTCTTTTCATTGCCTCTTTTATTGAACCTGAAAGCTCTCCTATTGTATTCACTAAGTCATCAGAACCTTGGATACCTTGAGAACCCATATTACCTTGTGGTCCTTGAGCACCCATATTCATTTCCATAGTTCTCAGTATGTTGGGTCCACCAGTTGATCCGAAAACAAGATCATCCAAAACAGCACCCTCTCTTATATTTGTAGAACAAAGAGTTTCTGGAGTAGATTCTCCTCTTACTGATGAACTATATTGATGTACAGTATTCCAAGTTTTGCTTTGATCTGAAAAATCTATAGAATAAGGTGCTCTTCCACCATACTCCATTTCAGCTCCACTTGATATTCCCTTACTTTGATGAATACATCTTACAGCAACTCTTAGTCCTTTACCTGAAGGTATTATGTAACCGTGAATTGCCGCTCGTTCTTGTGTCTTACCTCTAAAGATTTCACCTCTTGAAATAAACACTGACTTGTCTTCATCATTTTTTACATATACATGATCTATTTGACCTGTATCCTCAACTTTAATTTGTTGAGCTTCTGCAAAAGTGATGTAATCTCGTTTCTTATCCGTTTTGCGAATAATAGGTAAAATTACGCCTAGCGACTTCTCTTCTAATCTCCAAGGTCGGTCAAAAGAATAACCTTCTTTCTCCTCCTTGATTGATTCGATAAATTGTCTAATCATGATATCTCCTTATAGTTACGCTCCTTCCAGGTTAAATTGTTACGGTTTAAAAGGTGGTGTTTGTCCTGTATATTTTCTAGGTAAAGGTTGATATCCTCCACCTTGATTATTTTCTTCTTTTTTAAATAATTTAGATATGAATGATCCCAGTGTTCTATGAGGTTTAGTAAACCCTTCCATTATTATTTCACCTGTAGGTCTAGGAGGAGGTGGTGGAGGAGGTTCAAGACCAAAGTGTTCAATTTTTTTATGTTGGCTTTTTGTTTTACCTTCTGTCAAGGGACCGTTTTTCATAAATGTTCCTATGATTTTGTGATATTATATTCATCATATTTCTATCCTACCTTCATATTTTAAAAGTCAAATAGAAGGTAGGCTAGATTTATTTTTTATTTATTTTTTTGGTTGATTTATTGTATTTCGATTTCCGATGCCACCACCAGAACCGTCTCTTCTTGGTATACCATCACAATTACCTTGTCCCCCTCTTTTTATTCCTCGATTTCCGATGCCACCACCAGAACCGTCTCTTCTTGGTGTACCACCGCAACTACCTTGTCCTCTTCCTTTTGGCATTTTTTTCTCCTTTGTTGATTGTATGTTTATTTAAAAAAATCTAACATTTACAATAACTTTTATTTCTTATTAATTTTTTTTAAAATTATTGTTTAATTTAAGCCGCCATTTTGTATTCATGTTCAATTTCAATCTCTTTGTACTCATCAGGATCTGGGTCTTCTGGCCATTCACATAAGGGGCTTACATGACGTTTTAAAACTATAAATTTTCCACCACATATCTCTACTCTACCTTCATACATTTCTCCTGGTAGAATATAAGACATACAGTTATCGCACCAATGCTCTTTATTGGCTACTTCACAATACTTAACATATATTTAGTTGTTTTAGGTATTTTAAGAATATCCTCTAAAATACCCATAGCCATGTATATAGTATTTTTAACAGTATCATCTTTAAGATAGTTACTTTGTAGTTTTATTCTTTTACTTATACCAGACTTCTTAATTTTTGATACAGATTTTTTGTAATCATCTTCAGCCACTTTCTTTTGTTTAAGTATCTCTTTGGATCTTTTAACTAGGTCATCAATATCAACTTTACTTTCACTTTGGATAATATAATTAATGCCAGCTTTGGATAATATTTTATATGCTTTATTCATTAATCGTCAATCCAGTCTAATGTATTATCTTCTTTTTTAATCACTTTTAATTTAAAAGGTATACTTGGATTTTCATTTTCATTTTCTTCTGGAAATTCTTCAACTGCTTCTGTCGCAATTATTTTTAACATACTTTTGATACCAATCATTAGAACTCCCCATGATAATTTATTTCTTTAAAGTTTTCATCTATTGGGCATGAATTAACTTCTACACAATATGCTTCAACTCCAAAAGCATAACATACAGTATAGTAATCAAAATCTTTAAATTTCATAGCATACCAGTTATAAGGTTCATCTTTTAATGTATCTATCCTTAAATAGTTATAAGGTTTTACAGTTTTAGATTCAATATAAAGGGTATCTGTTTTCTCCAAGTAAAGAGTATCTGTTTCCGTTATAGTACAATCGTAACAAGAATCATAATCACACGACAAAAGGAATAACGCTAGTATTAGCAATATCATATATTTCTCCTAATTTGTTTATTAAACCTCCTGTTTTTGTGTTATTATGATTTATGCTGCCATTCTATATTCTTGTTTCATTTCCATTTCTTTATAATCGTCAGGTTCATCTGGAAATTCGCATCTTGGGTGAATGTGTCTTTTATACACTATAAATTTTCCTCCACAAATTTGAACAGAACCTTCATACATCTCTCCAGGACTAATATATGACATACAATTATCACACCAATGTTCCTTACTAGCAACGTGTGTATATTCTCTTAAAGTTCTATATTTGTTACACATTATTTTTTAAGATGAGAGAGACTGTTTACACTAGGAGCTAGGCCAGTCTCCGATTATTCCTAGTAAATCCGCATAAATGCCCTCATCCTTTTTCTTCCTTAAATTTATCACCAACACCTCTAAGTACATAACCTCCTACGGCTGCCAGTAGACCGATTGCTGCTGTTAAAGCTTCTGAAGATATTGATGCTGTGACTATGTATAAAGACCCTTGTATTACCAATATAAGCCCTACGACTGTAACCAGTGTTTCCTTATCTACGTCTTTTACATATTTTAATATTATTACTAAAAATGCGGTAGAGCTAAATATTAAAGCCAAAGATAACCAAAGTCTATAATAAGATTCGTGTAATTTTAATCCATACTTTTTCTTTTTAACATCTGATTTTATCTCGTCTGTTTTAACTGCAACAGTGGTAGATTTTTTAACAGCTTCAGTTAAGTCTTGTTCTTTGTTTTTTATGTCTTGTAACAATAAGTCAACTTGAGTAAAAGCTAAACCAACATACAAAGTTATCATAACTATCAAAACTTTATTCATTGTGCCCCTCAACAGAATCAGAAACCAGTGGACATCTTTTTTTTCTGGCTTTATCCATAACAACATCTACTAAAAAAGAATAAAGATCGCTTGTTACTTCTTCTTTTGCAGTGTGTTCCTTTTCTAGGAGTTTATTTCTTAAATGAAATAATGAATCACATTGCATAGTATCCAGACTTACTATAAAACTTCTAAGTAATGCTAATTTATTTGGATCAATTTTCGGAATTCCTAACTCATTTTTTTCTGGAGGAGGTATTACTTGTTCTTGTTGATATGTTTCCTTTGGATCTTCTTCATAAGTATTTTCATCAAAACCATCTGCATCTTCAAACCCCCCTGTAAGATCTCCTCCAAAGTTTAGACATATAAACAGTAGTAAATATTTAATTATTTTCATTTACGGATTTAATCCTATGTGTACAAATAAGTCTTCAACTCTGTCACCTGGAAACATCACATTTACTCTTCTAACAATATTTTGGTATGATCCTATTCTGTAAGGTCTTACTCCTACAGTACCAAGATTTGCACTTCTTCCCATAGCAGTTTTTAATTTAGTTAGATGTTCATTTAGATATTCTATCATTCTTGCCAAAGCAGAATCTATGTTTCCTGTTCTATCATAATCTAAGGTAGATGTTTGTCCAGAATTATGTGTTACCATTCCATTAGTATAAAATAAGTTAGACATCAATGTAGGTTTATTCTTTTTATTGAATAATGTTGGTAATGTAGGATCATATACTCTTGCTTTTCCTGATTTTTCTATACTAGTTATATTATCCCATTGATACTTATACTTTAATATTCTTTTTATTTTTTTATAAGCTTTTGGTTCAAATATTTTAAGAGTTTCTTTTTTATCATTAAAATATTTTTCTAAGTGTTCATAAGTTATTGTTTTAGCATAATAATCACAATAAGGTCTGAAGCTTAAAGAAATCTTAACACGTTTTCCTGTTGTTGGATGATTTCTCCAACAGGAATGTTTTTTACCATCATTATTTGTTACTAAAGATCTTACATAATGTAAAACAAAATCAGGTAAGGCTTCTCTTTTAGGATAATATTTGGTTTTTTCCTTAAAGTCTTTACCTTTTATAAACCAACCCAGTTCTTCTGAATATGTAACTAACGAAGGACCTCTAACAGTTAAAGCATATACTTTATTTTTGGTTTCATATCCTTCAAAGTGGCAAAGTTGTCCTTTATCTAATCTGCTTATTATACCAAATCTTAATAATAAAGATTGCATTTGACTAAGCATCTTTTTACTACTGGAGGAAAAGAATATTTGGTCTTCCCAAGCACAACCATCTCCTTCAAAGAAAGTAATAAGAAATTCTTTTGCAATATGTTTAGGAGATTGAAGTATAGACCAAGGTACTTCTTTATATCTTGCTGTTTTTACGCCACATCCTATTGCACTTAGGAATTTCACTAGTTTAGAACTATTGATTCCAGAATAATGAACATATTTTCCTCCTTCTGTTGTATAACCTCCTTCATCTTTTGGACTTATACCAAAAACTTTTCTGAAACAATTTATATAATCTTTATGTAATCTATCATCGGAATTACAGAAACTAACTCTTCCATTTTTTTCAATAGATCCTTCAGATATTAAATAACCTAATACTCTAGCAAGTTCAGGAGTCATTTCATCAGGTAAGTTAATAGAACTTCCACTTCCAAAAGCAGCTTTATCTTCAGTTATTGTTTTTATTTTTTCAATATATTTTTTAATGGGTTTAAAAGATACATCCCAACTTTCTAATTCATTAAAATTTTTATTGATTGCTACATAATCGTTATCTTTTAATTCATCCATTCTCTTTTGTTTAAAATTACAATTTTTATCAAGAGTTAACACAGGATGATTTTCTGTAGCTTTTAATGAATATCCTAATCTAGTTGTATATTCTAATGTATCTTTATACCCAAGATCCCAAACAGTTACAGGTTCTTGCACACCATCAGGAGTATCTAAATTAAAATGACTGTCAAATTGTTTAACTTTTAATTTAGTATTTAAAATTCCCATATTAAATATACTAGTGATAAACTGGTCGTTTATATCCCAAGTATAATATCCTGCACCATCTGATGCTCTAAATTTATTTAATCCTAATCTGGTAAACAATAATCCTAACTTTTGTGCTGTAAGATCTATATTTGTTTTATCCAGTATTTCTTGAGCATAAGCAGGAACACCATTGAAATTTTTAATTACGTTTGTTAATATTTTTTTATCTTCCTTTCTCACAATAAAAGAAGCTGTTTCTTTCATAATTTCTTTGTTGAATCTATTATGATCTAAATACTTAATAGGTACTAATCCTTTTTCGGTATTTATTAATGTATCTTCATCCACACAAAAGCTGAAGCTTAAATCAGTTTCTAATAGGTATTGACTCTGTAATCCATACCATCCAGATGCAATCATTAGAAATACATCGTATGCTTGAGGCATATTACATATTGAAAATATCATAGGAACATTAGGTGGATACCAACTGTTTATAAGTTGTAATCCTTTATGTAGAAATTCAACAAGATCAGAATCTTGATAAGCATTTGGAGCACCTAATCTTTTTTGAAATCTATCAATTAAAATTCTCAAAGAAGATATGTGTTTGAGCATTCCTTTTTCAACAATTCTTAGTTGTTTAAACTCATGTTGCTCTTCAGATAACACTGTTTCTCTTATAGACCACAATGCAGTGTAATCACCTTTTTTTGCAATAGGTACATCTACATAATAACCAAAGCTATCACCTTCAATAACAGGACCTGATATATGATCTTTATCAATTTCAGTTACTAAAGCACAGTCTTCTCTGTTTGGAGCACTACTTTGATATACCTCCAGTTTTAATTCTTCTGGTTGGAATGGAAATCTGTTTGATATTCTTACAGGTTTATTCTCAATACCTATTCCTATTATTTCTCTGTCGTCTTCGTTTGCAATCGTTTTATCACATACACTAAAAACATCTTCTTTTTGTATCTGTCTGTTTGTATTTGTAAGTAATGTATATTGTATTGTGTATTTTTGAGAATCGTTTGTTAGTTTAGCATCAAGAGGAATATAGTAAGATACTTTATAGTCACCAGCACCTACTAATGTTGTAACTCCTGTATCAACAACAATCCCATCTGGATTACATATACTATAACTAGGATACTTTGAAGGATCACTAGGTTCTAAAGGAACAGTCATAGAAGCATCTTCAAAAAAAGATACATATAATTCTGCTGTGGTATCTCTACTAAAAGTTTTTAATGGGATAGCTGTCATTTCTTTTTTTCCGGTTTTAAATTTTTCAAATCAGATGACATTAGTTTTTCTATTTTTTCTAATGATGTACCATATGATTTAAGCATTTCTTTACCAAGCTGTTTCATTGTTCTTTTAACAAAATCTTTTGTCATTTCTTGTGCTTGTTCATTCATATATTTGCCGAATTCTTTTTCAGCTTCTTTTAGTTTTTCATAAACAAGATCAATAATATTTTTAAGCATTGGTTTTATTATTTCATTAACAAGAGTTTCCGATGCTTCTTGACCATCAAACATCGAGTTAAGCTCTTCTAAAACCTCCTTAGACGATTTAATAAAAGAAGTTAGGTTTATTTGATTATCAAGACTTGGATATAGCTTATATTCCATAAATGCTATATCTGAAGCTTGTATAACTTCTTCTAATTTTCTTTTAAATAGTTTTTTTGGATTTTTAACTTCTGGATTTGACGTATCCTGTTCTATTAAACCTAATCTTTGAACATTTTTTATTCTTTCAATAGATACATCAAGCTTAATAGCAATATCATCAACATACATTCCTTGACTAAGGAATTCTCTTATACTATTATCAACTTGTAGTTCAAATTCTTCTGAATTTTTAACTACTGGAACATTACTAATCAATTCTATGTAACCTCATAACTCTTGTTGGTATGTTTGCTTTATGCTCAATAGTGCATCCGAACATCTTACCATCTATTTCTATCTCGAACTTAGAATTATTAGCATCAAAAAATATACCATCTAAGGAAGCAACTAATCTTGAGTTATCTTCAACTCTTAATGTTTTAATGTTTGATGCTATAACTTCCGGAGAAAGTTTTGGAGATCTTTTTATTGTTTGTTGCATCCAGGCATCAAGTTCTTTAACTAACTCAGGTTCCTCTGACAATTCCTTTTTTACATTAGAAACTGTTTTAACAAGTTCTTCTGCACCTTCTTCCTTTATATCTCTTTCTTCTCTACCGTTTCTGTAAGAGTCTGCTTTACTCTTAAGTTTCTTAGTTAACTCATCAACTAAATCTGATAGGTTTAAAGAAGTCTCTCTTAGATAATCTTTTATATACTCTGGAGCAGGTTTAAATCTATTATGTAATAATTGATTACATTTGTTTAAAAGATCAGTTACATCAATTATTGCTTCTGGAAGTATAGATTGTTTTTCTTCTTCTGTTATCTTTTCCATTGTATTATTTCCTTTCTTTATTTTGTCTAGAAGTTGTTTAGGAGTTATTTTATGTTTTTTTGAAAAAGGTATTCTTTTTCCAAATTTTCTTTTTCTTCTAACTCTAGCTTCTGCTTTATTCATATTAAAAACCTTTTAAGGATTTTTGAGGTCCTGCTATCTTTTGAAGTTTAGGATCTCTTTGAACCTTTTGTTTTTTATTTAAATATGTATCTATTTTTTTCTTAATATAACCTATTAATAAAGCTAGTAGAAAACCTCCAAAGTAAGGTTGTAATAACATTTTTACTGTTCTTAATGTTCTGTCAATTGTAGGTTGTTTTTGTTCAAAAAAACTAAAACCAATAAGTTCGTTTTGTATTTCTTCAGATTTTAATGCTTCTTCTATTTTTGCATTAATTTCTTCTTCTACTATAGCTTTTCCTGCATTTACTTTCTCACACCATACTTTTGGAGAATACATAAAACGAGGATAAATATCAGGTTCCTTAAGTTTACTTACATCAATTACTCTTGTTTTTCCTTTGTTTGTTCCATGTATTATTTTTATATCAGCAGTTTCATCTTCTTTATTAAAAGATCTTACTTCAGCATAACTTGTTTTTTTAGAAATACTTTTTATAACAGAGTCATTACTTTTTCCTGTTTTAATATGTGAATCGATTATTTCATCATATTTTTTATCATAATCTTGAACCAATCCATCTTCACTTGGTACGATTTGATAAACAGCATTTGCATATAATTCCATTTTATCTCCTTACTTTAATTTTCTTACTGCTTTACATTTTTTACATTTCATAAAATTACTTTGTGCTACCATTTGATGTCCACATATATGACACATAAAAGAACCTATTTTCCTTACTGTGTTTTTAATTGTAGGTTTTCTGTTTACACTACCTCCACAACAACCCATGTTTATTCCTCGTTATTATTCATAATTTTGTTTTTATTTATAATAAAAGATATTAAGCTTTGTATTAAATCTAAAAGTAATCCTGTTATGTAACTTGCTAACGAAATACAAAAAGCCATTTTTAAATTAAATGAAAACATAAAAAGTCCAACCCAAAAACCTGTACACATAGAACATCTAACTAAGTAATTTAGCCATTTAAACGGTATCTTATCAGAAAACCATGTAATTATAAAACCTTGTGTTATAACAATAGTTATTCCTATTGAAGAAAAAAATTCTAACATTATATAGGCACCTTTGTGTACATTTCAAAACTTTGAATAACTGTTATATCCACGTCAGAGTGTAACGTTGCTCCAAACGAATTATGTAATTCTACACCAAAAATCTTCCAGAATCTTTGCATAGGATCAGAAGTCCTTGTTAAATAAAAGAAATCATCTGACGTATAATTTGTTATAGTATTATCAAAAAACACTCTAATTGAAGTAAATTGGTCTAAGAAACCTTGTTCTCCTAATGAAAAGGATGTTGTTGTTTTTGGTATATCTCCTCTTATTATTAAATTTTCTTTTTGTTTATATCTTAAATATATATGTGAAAATCTTGGTGTTTCTGTTTTAAGGTTTACCCTTTCAAATATAACTTTAAAATCAAGTGAAGAAAAACTTATTAAACTTTTAACGTTTTCAAGTGTAGCTTTTCTGTAATCAGAATCATTTTGATGGCTTCCTTTAACAAGGACTTCTATAGAAGCGTCTCTGTTTACACCACTTGTTATTATTTGAAAAGCATCTATATCTCCTGTATTATTATTTATTTTTATTGTAGATACAAAATAACCTTTGTATCTATTATCCATTAGTTTTAAAAGTACTGGTCTTATGTTTATTGTATAATCAGGTTCAATTCCTACTGTATTCATCTTAGAAGTTACATCTATTACTTCTAATTTAGTTCCATACTTATTGTAACCACCAACAAAACCAGTTCCAAAACATATCTGACATTTACCTTCAGGAGTTGCTTGTTCTCCTAAGAAACATGAACAAATTCTTCCTGATTTTATTCTTTGGTAGAAATAAAACTCTCTTACATCTACTTTTAGTGTGTTTGAGTTCATATTAGCTACTTGGGAACCAATATCTTCTGCCATTATTCTAACTTTGTCTCCATAATGACTAGTTCTACTTTGATCAAACTGAGAATTATCTCTTTTGCTTTGTAGTCTTTTATCAGTTCTATTTTGTGAGCATAAACCCATATATTAATCTTTAAATGAAGTTAATAGATCTTGTAAAAATTTTGTTGTATCAGATCTTAATGTGTTAAAGTCATCTCTTATATTACTTATATACCTTTCTAGTCCGGTTACTGTTCCTTTTAATTCAGATAATTCCTTTACTGCATCATCTACATTCTTTTTTAAATCAGAATTTTCTTTTGTTTTACCTATTAATTCTGATAAAGATTTACCTTGTGATTCATATTGTGTTCTTATAAAACTTAATTCTGTTTTTATTGTTTCGTATTCTCTATCTGTTACTTCGTTTCTTGGTTTATTCGAATTATCTTTTTTTTCTTCTTTTTTGGAATTGAAATACATTTTTGCAATCAATCCTGCTGTTAGTATAAGGGTAGCTGCTGCTGATAATGTTACAAATATTAAATGCCATGTTTTAAACGCTACTAAACTTTCTGTCATATACAAGTTATCCTTGATTGGTCATTTATTTTACTTTTAAAATTATCAATAGCCTTTATTATTCTATTGTTTTTATTGCTTTTGTTTTTTAATCTCCATTTTGCTTGTTCTATAGATATATTTAAGTATTCTCTTGTTGGTTTTGTTTCTATATTACTCTTATGCAAAAAATAAAAAGCACCATATTTAACAAAATCTTTTATATCTTCTCCTTTTGAATCTGTCATTAAAAATATGGGTGTTCCAGAACACTTTTGTAAAATTATTCTAGTTGCATCCTCTGGAGACAATCCATTATCTATATTAACATCTAAAAATACTATATCAAAAGACTTATCCTCTATTATTTTAACAGCTTTTGTGTAAGATCTAACATGTGAAAAAACATGCTTTGGATGAAACTCCTTTAGATACCTTTTTATTACTGAGTTATCTTCCTGTGTATCTTCTATACAGAGGATATTAAGCATTCTATTCCTCCTGTTACTGTGTTACTACATTCCACTATATATATTACTGTTTTCTTTTGTTGTTTTTTTAATTTTTGAATTTATTTTACTAATAGCGTTTCCTACTTCAGTTTTTACTTCATTTTCTTTAATTGTTTTATCAAAATTAGAAACAACTGGTATATAATTCATTTCTTGAAAAACTCTTCTCTTTTGTTCCTTTGTTGTTTCTTCCGTTAGTGATGCTGTTATTTTATCAGAAACCTTTTCTAGAAAATCCTTTTGTATTGGTATTTTACATAGTCTAAATCTGTTAAGTAAATAACATGATGCTTCTATCTTTATAGGATTACCATCAAAAACTTTACTTAATTCTCTTTTAACATATTTATGATCGTTTAATATTTTTTTACGTTTTGATGCTTCAGTTTTTAATAGACTTTTAACAATCTTTTTAAATTGTTTTCTTGTAACACCAAAGAAGTTTCTTTTACCCTGTGGATGAAAGCAAAAAAGATTACTGGCGTTTGCTATTGTAGGTACATAACCTGCAAACATATCATCACCATCTCCTTCTTCTCCATCTCCCTTCTTCTGCTTTATTTCTTCTCTTAATTTTTTATCTTCGTCTAGTCCTTCAATAGCTTTTTCAAGATTAACACCTCCAGCAGCAGCCCATTGCTTTAAATTAACAGGGACACCTTTCTCTTCCATTGTATTTAAAATATCAAGATATGCTGAATCTCCTTCTGGTGATAGTGATTTTGACCATACAACTTCAGGTATTAACAAATCACCATGAGGAATATTCATAGCATCTTTAACAGATAATTCTTTGTTTATTCCTTTGTTTTTATCATTTGAACCGTCACCAAAAACAAAACTGTTTTTTCTTTGTTTTTCAAGTAATGTTTTTGTTGATCCGAATCTTATATTATGTGAAGTTTCAACTGTTTTTCTTTTAACAAATCCATGTGCTCTAGCAAGATTAGAAAATATTTTATTATTAAAAGTTCTCTTAGTTATATCATCTCTAAACACTTTTATGTTTTCTATAAAAACTGACAATGCTGCTTCCATTGTGTTATAGGTAGCTTCTCCAGAATTATGGATTAGGAGGCCATTTGCGATAAATGCAGGAGCGTTATCGTTTTTTTGCGACTTTCGAGGTGATATACTCATTGACAAATCATAAACATCTTGTTTTCTGTTTTTCCTTACAGATGATACATTATCATAAAAATATCTAAGCTTAAATATATTTATTATCTCATTATACTTACTTTTTGATATTTTTTTAAGAACTTCTAAAAAATTGTTATAATATCCTTCATCATATGAAGAATACAACATAATATTCCACCTACTTATATCAATACTTGCCCAAGATTTAATGAATACTTCTTTATTGTTATCATCATAAAAATAAGCACCTAAACTGTTTCTTGATACTATTCTTTCTTTAAGAAAATCTTTTATACCGTTTATTTTTATTCCAAACTTTCTATTTGTATAAGGACTTCTACTATGTTTATATTTTTTTGATATTACATATTTTTCAATTTTGTTATAAAACAATAATGCATTATCCCTAGTTAAGTTAAGTCTATAGTATTTTTTCATAAGTCTGCTTATAATACCATGAGATGCGAGCATTATCTGCATTTGTTTTAGATTTTTAATTGATCTGGAATGAAAAGCTATTTCTTTTTTATCACCTATTGATCCATCTCCTTCCATATATGAAGCTAAATAAGCTAGTTGAGATTCTTCATCTGCTTGTAGTATACACCAAGGAACTTCTTTATAGTATGATGGAAGTTTTCCATATTTTATACCATCTCCATATAACCCAAGATAATCAAGCCAATTAGAAACTATCTTATTATGAACAACCATAGAATAAGTATCTTTATTACATATAGTTTTAACATCTTTAATATAAAAAATTGTTCCTTTTTTCATTGATGCATCACGAGTAACTCCTAATCCGAAAACTTTATTAATTAACTTTTCAAATTTATCTAAAAGTTTTTTATCTGAGTTACTAAATGAAAATTTATATCGTGTATAATCTCCGTCTTCAAAATTTCTAAATGTTCCTTCTGATATAATTAATCCTAAAATAAATGCCAAATCAGGATTCATATATTTTGGAGTTTTTGGAATTATTGAACTGAAATCATGATCACTTCTTTTAAAAATAGGTAAATTTAGTTTAAGTTTAGTTTTACGAACACATTTTTTAGTTGGAATACATAATATATCATCTAGTTTTAGATTTTGAGCTTCCTTCCATTTTAAAGTATCTGTTTCTTTATCTAAAATCTGTATTTTATGTTCGGGGGTACATTTTATTGAATATCCATAATCTGTTTCTATTTTTAATGTATCCGTATGCCCTCTATATATCCATTTAACTGCTCTTGATTCCCCATATTTAGATCCAACAGTTATGTTTATATCTTCTATCTTCTTTTTACCAGAAGACATTTCATCAATTCTAATGATTCCCTTTTCTTTTGTCGGAATAAGACTATCTCCAGAGATACAAAGAAATGTTTCATTGAGTCCCATTGCTCTCATTTTACCATTGGTAAGCATATCCCATTCTTCTGATATTCTCCAGAAGTCAGAACCAGGACGAACTTCATTTACTTCCACACCGTTTCGTGTTACAACATATGCCCCAACAGGATCTTCCTCAGACTGCATAAACATTGTAACAAGTTCGTTAAGATCTGCTCCTGTTGGTTCCCAGACATTTTCTATTCCTGCTGAAATATGAGTTATTGATCTTGCTCGTCTTCTGGCAGAAGATATTGTGGCATTCCACAGGGCTTTCTCTAAGGCATAGAAGGGCAGTATGCGGTAATAAATAGAAGTACCTAGATAATTAGTCGGAAAAACTTTTCGGGGTATAAACAGCGTATTTAAGGGCTCTAACGGAGCGTTACCTCTTAGTAGTCTCTGCCTTAAATAATCAGGAATAGCATTACGAGCTTCTATATCTCTAGGATCATTAGAAGATAAAAACCTTCTTAATGTAGCATTAGACATTACGTCTATTTTAGGATCAAAACCCCTTACTGGTATTTCTTCAAATTTTAAATAAGCAGGATCATGTGGTATAACATCAACAAACGTCCCCTTAGTACCATCAAAAATCAATGATCCACAAAATCTACCCATCACAAGAAATTCTCTTGATAAAACAGGCATTGTTGACTCAGGATCAATAGCCTCCATAGCATCACTATAAATCTTCTTAACTGATTTATCATCTATACCTTCTAAATTCCATGAAGACCACGGAAGAGTAGAAATTAAATCTACAGCAGGTCCAGCTACAGCATCTTGCCTATATAATCCTCTAAACAGTGTTCCTAATATTCTTTCACTTTTAGGAGTTATCTCATCTAAAACAGATGGAGCATTTAATCTTTCGTTATTAGGAGCAAAACGATCAGTAGTACTTCCACTACCTCCTCCAGGAATCAATCCTCCACCAAAACCTCCAGCACCATTACTAGCACAATCACTTCCCATGATCATTTTAGCTAGGTCAGATTTATCTCCTCCTATTTTTTGTAAAGAAGATATTGCTGTTTTTAACTTGCCGGATATATTAGGCTGTCCTTCGCCTAGATAACTTCCAACAGTTTTTCTACCAAATTTATAAAACATTAACTCTCCTGTACCTTACGAGGTAAAACAATTCTATCTTCAGGACAATAATCAGCTTCTCTTCTTAAAAGTTTAACTTCTTCCATTGATGCTTTACATCTTGGACATTTTCTTTTAAACACATCAGATGCTCCTGCTGTTACTACTGTGTGTTTAATAGTTGGAGCTTTACTTCTTGAAGCTTTAATTATTAGTTTTGTTACACTCGTTATATCTTTATCTCTTACAACACGAATGTCAGCTATTTTTAATTTATTCACAATAGCATTTACTTCGTTTGGTTTAAGCTTTAATGATTTTTTCTTATTGATAAGTTCAACTAGATTTTTTGCTTTAATTGCCATGTATCCTCCTATCTATATACTTCAATTCCTCTGTCTGATTTACTTCCTGCTCTTGCAAAATTATTAGTAGCAGATTGTTGGTTTGCAACAAGTCCACTATTTGATATCATTCCCAATGAACCTAATGCTCTATTATTATTTCCCAACTGTAATAGTTTATTTTTATAGTCATCATTAAAACTTATAAAAGATCCTAAAGCCCATGCTCTAAAAAGATCGTCATCTCCATAAGATGGTTTTGCTAATCTTCTACCTAAATCTCTTACAGTTAGTATTTGTAATAGTAATGCAAAATCAGGATCTAGTTTAGATATATTTAACAGATCATCATTACTGTTTATTTTAACTAATATGTTAGGATCAGTACGTTTAGGTCTAGGAAACGAATGATATGATGCAAACAGTTGTTGCTTAACTTCAGTGAACTCTTTATAATTCATTGAGTATTGTATTGCTTCTATTTTATAATCATCTTTTAATCTCTGAACGTCTGTTAAGGAATTCCATTGATCATATACAACAAGAGCTACAGTTATTTTAGATTGTATTATTTTTACAACTAAATTTTTAAATGTTTTATTTAGATTAACATTAAGTTTATTGTCGGGGAAAATCTGTAAAGCGTAATCAGTTATACATTTTTCTTTTTCTCTATGTTGTAGAGTTAAAGCGAAACAGTTATTACTAAAACCGTTATCAATTGATATTATGTAAGGATAACGAGCATCAATATTCATTTCTTTTAATTCTGCATATACTGTTTCGTCACCGAATTTATTAAGACCTTTTTTAATTTCTACCTTAATGTTATCATTAGGATCTTCTCTTACCATACGGTTTAATTCAATTGCATCTTTGTACCATTGCTTATCACCTAATGGAGGTGAGGCACCAAAATCTCTCCAAGCCCCAACAGGATCTGATTCAAATTCTTCAATATCTTCCTTAGATCTATAATCGGGATTAAATTCCCATGTTGAGTTATGTACAACAATACCGTTTGCTGTATATGAAGGAGTGTGTTTGTTGATTGTTAAATCATAAGTTTTTTGTTTTTCTATATTTTCTATACTTTTAATAGGTGTATACCAATAATTATACTTTATAAGATTAATAATTTTTTGATATTCTTTTTTTGATATTCTTTTAAGATCCTTTAATATACCATTGTATCTTCCCTTTTTATATTCAGAATAAGAAAAGAATAATCTGTTTTCGTTATGAAATAAACAATTACGTTCATAATAAGAACAGTTACTTAAAACAATTTCTTTTCCATCATCATTTATACAGTTGGTACTTTGATCCTTTGTTTTTCTCGATCTAAAAAAATCTCTTATACTTTGAAAAGGGAAACCTTTATGTAATTCTTTATCTGGTTCCTTTTCCCATATTTTGCAATGCTTTGAAACTAAATATGGTTTTATTTTGTTATATATTAAGTAGTTATCATACTTGGAAGCACCTCTTATGTTATTTTTATTTATAACAGACATAATACCATGACTACTTAAAATAACTTGTATTTGATGTAACAATTTTTTTGAATTAGAAGATATACCTATTTGGTCACATGTTATCCAACCATCACCTTCTATATAAGATGCTATAAAGGATAACTGACTTTCTTTATCTGCTTCCATTATACACCAAGGAACTTGTTTATTATAAGAAGTAGTTTTTAATAATCCTAATTCTTCAAACCATTTAGACAAAACCTTAGATGTTATAATAATACAATCTATATTATTAGATTTATGTTTAGTATAAGGATATGTTTTAGGTTTTATTTTAAAAACTTTATTAAAATATGTTTGAATAAGTTTAAGATATTTTTTGTCTTTGTTACCTATAGATATTCTATTCCTTTTAAAACTTCCTTCTGAAATAACAGCACCTAATATAAAAGCTAATTCTATACTCATTTTATTAGGAGGATTAACTTTTGTTATTGACCAAGGATTTTTTGATTCCTCTATAAAGAATCTAAAAGGTGTTAATTTTAATTTGAGTTTACTTTTTCTTGTAAATTCAAAAGGATTAATACATATTATATCTCCTACTTTTAAATCTTTTGCTTTAACCCATTTAAAATTATTTTTATAAAATGTTTTTATTTTATGAGTTTTAGAAGAATTCAAACAATGTCCTGTTTCACTTGTGATTTGTAAAAGATCTTTTTTACCTGTATAATGCCATTCACTTAAATTGACCTTCCTTGTTTCACCTAATATTTTTATATTGCTGTTAATTTCATCAATACGTTTTAAACCTTTTTCTGTTTGTATAAGACTGTCTCCAGAAAGACAATATTTGAAGCTCATCATTGATTTTGATCTTTTTGCTTCTCTATTTCTACGCATCATTATATCGTTTACATCAGCAGGAGAAGATATGTTTACTTCTATGGCAGTTGGACAATCAAAATTACCTTTTTCATATTGTTTAAGAGCTTTCATTCTTAAAGTTCTCAAACTGTTATTTAGTGCTTTGCATATTTCTTCGGCTGATCCAAGTTTTGAATCTTCGTCTGTAACTAGGTCGTACCATGATAATTCATCAATTGATTCTCCATAACGTGTTTTACCACGAAGTCTTGTCTTGTTTGGAGACTCACACATTAACCCGACTTTTTTATGATGGTAACTTAAATAAGTTTGAGGATCAGAAAAAAGCTTTTCTCCTTTTTTTCTTCCATAATCATTTAAAAGAGAATTAAAATTTTTATACCAAGGAGCATTATCATAATAACCTCTAAAAGGGTCCCATAAGTTTTCATATGCTTGTTTTAATGTAGAAGCTGTAAACGTCCAGTATATAGGAGATGGTGGCATACCAAACATTTTATAATGGGGAATTCTTTTACCATCATTATTTTCTAGTGTAAGATATCTTATAGTGTGATAATGTGATATAATAGATACTTCTATACTCTTTCCAGAGTTATGTGATATACATCCGTTACTCCAAAATTGATGAGTTTTTGGAATGTGGAAGTCATAGGTTACTGCTTTTGAATATTTTATTTCTTTAACTGAATCAAAAAGAACTTTATTGTTATTAACCCACATTAAAAACTTTATTCTTTTTGTTAGTTCCTTATCCCATCTAAAAGAAAAATATTCAGTGTTTAGTAATATATCTAAAAAATCAGATAATGATTTTCTTGTTAAACTACGATTATTATAACCTACATTGTTTCCTATTCTCCTTAAAACATCTTTTTTTCCGAATACACTTTCATATCCAACCCTATCAAAGTATTCAATATTGTTTATGTTTTTAGTTAATTTTTTACTAATTAATATTTTTTTGTAAAGTTGTATTGTTTCTTTGAAAAAGTTGTTTAAAGGTTTTAAATATTCATGGATGAAAGGAGCATTATTTGTTCTTTTATTATCATACCACTTAATTTTTTCATTTAATTTTTTTATTTTTTTATCTGATATAAAATTAATATGTTTTTTAAACATTTTAAGAAACTCAGGAGAAGATATATTTAAAATATAAACATACTTTTTATAATCCCAATATTTCATAGGCTTTTTTCTTTTTTTTGAAAAAATACCAAAATTAAATAACAATATTCTTAATTGATCAATTAATTTTTCTGATACTGATGAACAAGATACATCTCTTTTTTCTAAACCTCCATCTCCTTCAAAATAAGATTTTAAAAATTCAGATACAATTAGTTTTGGAGATTGTAATATACACCAAGGAACTTCCTTTTTATAGGATGTACCATAACATCCTATATAATTTAAAAATTTTGTTACTTTTGTAGAAGATATTTGTATATATTTTTTATGTATATTAACAACATTTGATCCAAATAGTTTAATAGCAATATCACTAAAATCTTTTAAAAGTTTTTTATCATGGTTCGCAAATTGAAAACTTGATTCCTCAAAACTTCCTTCAGATACTAAATAACCAAGCAATCTAGATAATTGTTTAGTAATTTTTATTGGTATTTTATCATTATGTAATCTACTTTTACCAAATTTAAAACTTAAACATTCACCTTTTTCGTAGTTTTTATCCCAATTACTTTTAAAAGATGAAATATTTGGTGGATTTTTTGGCCATATATTTTGTCCATACTTTATTAATATAAAATCATCTTTTTTTATATCTTTTATTTTTTTAAAAGGTAAGTTGTAGGAACCATCAAATACTTTAATAGGATGATCATATGTTCCAGATATTTTTGTTCCATATTTAGTTTTTATTGTTTTTATTTTTTCTTTATTACCTATAAAAAATTTATCTACAGTATCTAGTTTATCACCATTAAATACTTTTAGTTTTAAATCTGAAAACCCTTCTTTTCTATTTTCTGCAAATTTTTCTATTTCAAATATACCATCTTTAGTTTGTATTAAAGTATCACCTGTAACACATCTTTGTCCAGCTAACACATATAACCTGTTAGGTCTATGATATAATTCTTGTTTAACTATATCTGCTCTTGTTTGTTTACATTTAGGACAAACACCGAATCTTAAAAAAGAAATACGTTCTATTATCTCTCCTATTTCTTGATCATACATGTTGTATACCAGTTCTTTATCAGAGCAATCGAAACATATTTCACCAAAAAACAAAGAAGCTATTTGTAACTGTCTTGGTAATATTGATGTATTAAGAAAATCTTTTCCAACAGTACACTCAAGAAAATTTGCAGGACGTGGAATTTCTTTTTCATCAAGATCTTCTAGTAATCCAGGATCAATATTATGCATGATAATTTCATCAGCATAATCCTCTGGATTAAAAACATCTGTTATTAGACTGTCTTTTTTAAATAAAAGATCTTCCATTATCTATTGAAACTCTCGTTAAAACCATTATTAAAATTAGGATGTCCTTTTGTTGTATGTGTTGCTTTTGTTTTAGCAGTTGATACTATATTTATATAAACATCATCATTTAAAGCTTTAATGTTTACACCAGATGCATTACTAAATGTTCTTCCGTTTGTACTTATGTTTAAGTTTGGAACTTTTCCTTTGACGTTTATATTTCTACTTGTAGTATCAAATTCAATAGTTTCTTCCTTTCCAACTTCTATTTTTCCAGGTCCTCCAAGATTAGATGTACTATTATATTTAAATGTAGTGTTATAGTTATTAATTGTATACGTGTATTTTATATCATAAACACCAGTTATTAAAACATCATCTCTTATAACAATAAGAGGTTCGTTTTCCTTCTTTATAATTAAAAACATTTAATTATTCAAATTCGGATTTTTGTTCAACTTCTTCAGTGTTTTCTAACTCGTCTACCTCTTCCTCATTGAATTCAGAAGGTTCCTTATCATCTTCTTTTTCTATTTCTTTATTACCAGATAAACCAGATACATCTAAGTTTGCTTGGTTTTTAAGTTTGATTAACTGAGTAGCAACTTTTTGTAAGTTGTTTGTATCTTCTCCAGCTTCAGATGCATAATGAATAACTTCTGTAATAGCATGAGCTAATTCTCTGAATATTTTTGTAACCTCTATCTTAGCTTTAGCATACTCTGCTTGTGCTGTTTCTTGCATTTGTTCTCTAAGAACTTGTATCTGTTTTACTATAGGATTTGTTTCAGCACTTATTTCAGCCTTGCTTTCAAAGTCATCATCTTTTGGATCTGCTTCAATATGACTTGCTAAAATTTTTGTAAGAGTATCATATGCTCCATTATAATTAGTTTTCATTTTTATCTCCTTAAGGGTTTGTATAGTTTCTAACATCATCTATTGATAACTCTGTAACTGTTCCACTGTCATCTTGGTATACTTTAACAATTTCTTTTTCCATTGCATTAATAAGAGGAGCCATATATGTAGAAGGATCTGAATAACCAGAAGCAAGAGATTCTAATTGTTCTCCTGATATAATTTGTCCATTAACATCTGCCCACATAGTAAAGGAACTTAATCCTCTTTTATATTTTTTTCCTTTTATTGTTTCGTTATTACCACCTAATGTCATATTTGAACGGCTTCCTTGTTTGATAACAAAGAATATTTTGTTTCTTGGAATACCATGAAATCTTCCACCCGGCTTAAGTGTGTTTTCGTGTATTACTATTTTTATCATTGCCATTATAAACTCCCTTATTAATTCCAATCGTCATGTATAACAAAAACAACATGCTTTTCATCTGGATCTTCAGTTATACTAGTTACATCTAAACTTAAATCAGAGTTTGGAATGATTCTGTTTGCCTTTTTTCTCCATTCCTTATCCATTGATCCTGGCCATTCAGATGCTTTTCCACAATCAAGACATATCTTTTTACCTTCAGATTTTTTAACATGAACCATAGGTAAAGATTTTAGACTTTCTGATGCTATTCTTAAAAGCGTTTCAAAAGCACTTTCACCTTCCTTAGAAGGATCTACTATTGGTTTTTCCATTATAGGTTTTTTCTTTTTAATAACTTCTAGATCTGCTTTGTTAACAAATCTTCCATTTTTACCCATATGTTCTACAGGTTTATCTATAATAACATTATCAGACTTTTTAGATACTACAACAACTGAATCTTTTAAAAGTTCTATTACGTTTCCGTTATCTAATACAAACGAAGTTTGAGCTAATAGTCTATGCTTCATATTATCTCCTATTCTTGAATCATAATCTAATGAGATTTTGTTTCCTTTAACTGTTCTATCTAATTCTTTCCATGCATCTTCTGCACTGTTAAATAAGTTTTCCATATCTAAAGATTTATGTATTAACTCTACTGTTTTTTCATCTCCGTTGATTATTATATATGGAAGATTTTTATATTTTCCTACATCCATCGTTACATATAAAGTAGATAACGTATCAGATATAGGAAGTTTATTTATTCTATATTTGTCCACATGAGGTTCAATATATAGTGCAAGATATAAAACCATTATATTCCTTCTATGTCAATTAACGTTTTTTGTAATCTCGTCTTAGGTTTTAAAGGATCAACAAAAGATGGAAGTCCACACTTATTAATAGAATCAAACATATCTTTAAATTTATCCTTCATTTTTGGAATTGTAATATTTAAAATATCACCTTCTTTGCTAACTTGTTTTACTATAGCTGTTAATAAACCAAAAAGATTTTCTATTTCACTTAATAATTGAGAAGAATCAGGTAAAGTTTTAGGTATATTTATAAATTTACAAAAAGGTTGGTTTTGGTTATCAAAAATTTCTCTATATACATTGTTTATCTTACACAATATAAATAATATAAATTCATTAATTGACTCAAATATTTCATTTAATGTATTAACGATGCCCTCAATTTTATCTCCTATCTTGGCTAGAAAATTACTAATAGGTATTCCAAGATTAAGTTCCGCTGAAAAGGTTCCTAAAGAACATACTATATATTTTCCTGTTGCTTCTGGAGAAAGATCTGCATTAAGTGTTAAATTACCTAAATGTTCTATTGTTCTCAGAAAGGCACCTACTACTTCAGCTGTTGATCTTACAAAATTAATAGCAGCTTTATATAGTTGTTCCACAATAGCTAGAAAAGCAACTATTGATTGAAATGCTTTGTTTTTCTTAAGATAACTAGCAATAGCATCAAAGGCAGCTTCAAACAATCTTTCTGGTAACCTTATCAAATATGATGCCCATGTATTTATTTGTTTTTCTGCTATTGCTACTGAATCAGATATTAATGTTTGTACATCTTTTGTAAAAATAACTATTTCGTTTAAACTATCTATTATTTTTTGAGCAATATCTTTTTTATCAGCATCTTCTTTTTTAATTTTTTCATATTCTAATAAGTTTAAAGTATTTGATAATTGTCCTGAGTTTAATTCAAAATAACCATATTGGTTTGATGATTCTAAAACTGATTTTGAAACATCACCAGAACCTGGAGATGATTGATTGACAATTGCAGTTACATTATTTGTAACTTCCATATCACTCATATTAAAGTTAATACCTTTACATTTAAAGTTTATTAAAAGGTACTCAATATCACTATCAGTTAAATCTTCTCTTAATCTATCTATTGTGTTTGTTTCAACACTTTTATAAACTTGATAATACAGTAACCCATAAAGGTTTAAAAGAGATCTTTCTGCTATGTTTCTATCGTTTATATTAAGAGTATTTAAAAAGTTTTTAAAATCTTTTATAGCTCTCTCTATTGTTGCTTCTATTTCTGGTTTTTTAACTTCAACATAGTTTTCTCTAAAAACTATTGCTGTGATGTTCGCAATATTTAAACCATACTCTTTTATTTTTGTAACTGTTTCTTTTGATAATCTTGTACTGTTAGGTAAACTTCCCCCATGAAAAGTTATTTCTGGTAACATGTTTAATGGAGTATCTTCAACTAATGGTAATATATAATCTGATTCAATATCTGCTTGAGGACCAGATTGTGTTCTTCTTCTAAGATTTTTTAATCCTTTTATAGCATCTCTTATAGTGTTTGTTATACCTAATGCATATGCTGAACTGTTTTCAGTATAAAAGAATTTAATAGTTGCTCTTGTTCCGCTATTTGTAGTTTTAAATAAAAGTTCTTTTCCTGATGTCATGCATTCTAAGTCTGGTATAATATCAGATATATTAGATGCTATTTCTTTTAGAAGATAACCAGATTCTGTTCCCTTATTATTAGTAACATCTATAGTATAATTTGTTCCATTTACTTCTATTCCTAAGTTATAATGTGTATTATCTAAAAGGTTTAAATCTAATCCTCTTGTCTTTACTGATGGTTTTCCATCATCTACAAATTCTTGAGATGCAAAAATAATAACTCTTATATTCAATTGATCAGGTTCTATGTTTGCAATACTTGCAGCTTTACCTTTTGAAACATTCATTGTTATGTATTGCTCTGTTAAAGCAATTGCTATATTATCGTCTTTAAAAAAGGTTACATTTTCTTCTTTTATTTTTGGATATAAACTTTTAATATATTTAATATCAAAAGTTCCTGTGTTAGGTTTACTTATTATTTTAAAAGTAGGTTGTGTATATATAACACCTATATCTCCAGGAATACCATCTTTAATAAATTTATCTATTTGATCAATGCTTAATCCAGCATAGTATAATTCTCTTATTATTTGTAAATTATTTTTTGTGTTATCGCATATATAAATCGTTTTGTTTCTAACGTTTATTACACCCTTAGAAGCTAAAATGGTTTCTTCTTCAAGTTGAGTAGGATTTCTAGATGCTAATCCAAATTCTTCTGCTACTTGGTTTGTATTAGTAAGAGATCCATTTGCAAGTATGTTGTTGAATGCATCTATTATTTCTTCAGTATCGTTTTTAGCACCATCAATATCTAAAGATTTTATATTATTAAGAAGATGTTGAGTAGATCTATCAATCTCATCTCTGGTTGACTGAACAATTTCAGCCAACGATCCTTGTATATCGCAATTTCTAAATCTAATCATTTTAATAATAATATAGTTGTTGCTGTTATAAGACCTAAACTAAAACCACCTATAGCCCACATATACTTTTTTGATTCAGCATCAATAAGATCATCATAAAGTTCATCATATTTCTTTTCTTGGTATTTACTTAGATCTTTTAACTCCTTTAAATTTTTATCTTGGAGTTCTCTTATTTGTAAATAATTAGTTTCGTTTAATCTATATAATTCGTTTATACTTTTTAATTCTTTTATTTGTTGTTCGTAGTTAATAACTATGTGTTTGTTTTTAACAAAACCAACTACAGTTTCCCTATCAAAACAAGTCCATAAAGAATCTTTAGATACATCTACTTTTAAATTTGGAATTTTAAGTCTGGGTGTACCGCTTTTAGTTTTACCAACATCAAAAGAAAGTTTTTTTGTTTGTACTTCAGGAAAAGCAAATCCTATTAACAGCAAGAGTAAAATAAATGTTCTCATAATAATTACCTACATTTTCGCTTATGAATATCTTGTTTAAGATTTAATAAAGAACAAACTATGTTTTTTTATTGCTTCTTTTTCCTCTCTGTCTTTCTTTTTATTTTTGTAATCTTCAAAATTGATTATTTTCATAACTCATCATCTACTAAATCCATAAACTCTTGTTCATTTTTCTTTGCTTCATCAGCTTTTTGTTCAAATTGTTTCTTTTCAATTTCAAGTTGATTCAATTTTGTTTTATGTTTATTAATGTCTCCTTTGTTTTGTGTGATAGCTTCTTCAATTTCTTTTATTTTTTCTTCACGTTTTTCTACTTTAACCATAGCTTTTCTTACAGTTTCCTTATACTTTTTTTTCTTATTACTATGTTTAAGTTGTGCTATCCATTTAAAAACTTCTTGTCCTTTGCCTGTAATAAAAGCTATTACTCCCAATATCGTTATTATAAACAATATAATAGGAACTATATATGTGGTTATAAAACCTTTCAAGCTAACTAAAAAACCTTTTTCTGTTTGTTGTGTCATTGTGTTACTCCTTAATCGTTAAAAACAAGACCAAGCATATTTATTTCAAGTAGCCTTTTTAAATTAGATTTTTTTAATGCTTTAATATCAACGTTTTTTCTGTTTGTTAGGACAACATCATTGTTGTTATTTATAAGGATATTTTCAATTTTCAATTCTGGAGGAAATTTTATAATAACTTCTCCCGTAACAAATTTTTTAACTATTACTTCTTTTCTTTGAAACGCTTGTGTTAGTGCTACAGTCATCTTGTCTCCTGTTGTTGTGTTATGGTTTACCTTTATTTTTTGAATTTATTTGGGCTATATATTGATCTAGCATCAACTCAAAAGTAACTTTCTCTGTAGAAGGATCATACTTACTCTCTAATATTGCGTTTTCTCCTTGACTAGCATAAGCAGGTATTGCTACTTGTCCTTGTGACGTTTGAACAACGTTTCCACCTGTAGCTACTGCTTTTATTGCTTCTGCTTTTTCTGCTTGTTTAGTAAGTACTGCTTTTTTCTTTTTTATCTCATCCGCTTTCATAAGTGCTTTATAAACTGAATCTTCCACTTTATCAGATGTTAATCCAATACTTTTAAGTATACTAGCTTCTTTACTTACTTGACTGAAGTAATCCTTACCTGATAAATCTCCTGCTTTAAACTTGGATTCTCTAACAGCTTTCATTCTTGCGACTTCTTTTTTTATTATACTAGCTTCAAATGCTCTTGTTTCTTCGTTTGTTGCTTCTCTAGCTACAAGGTTTGTTGATCCAAATATTCCTGCTCTTTTTTCCATTACTCTTCTAGATCCTGATCTTGAAGATGCTAGTGCTTTAATGTCTTCGTCCGACATACCTGGAAATTGATCTCTGAGATATCCTTCTATTCTTCCTTCTGATTCCTTTGCTTCCTTTTTTTGTTCACTGTTTGCTTTCCACCAACCTCCAATTTCTTTAACTAGTTTGCCTGTTTGAATAGTAGCAAATACTCCAGCAGCTACTGTTGCCCAAGGAACTAATGCCATAAGAGGTGCTAATTTTTTTGCTTGTTGTGCTCCACCTATAAATCCACTTCCTGCTCCACCAATAGCACTTCCTTCTAGTGCTGATGTATTAGCCCAAAGTGCTACTTTGTTAGAACTCACTGCTGCACCTAGAGATAAAAGACCAAGAGCAAACTGACTTTTTGGGTTTTTAAGATATGCTAATAATTTTTTTGCTTCGGTTGATAATCCTTCTATAGAATCTGTTTCCTTTTTACCTTTGCCTTTTATACCAGTGAACATTTCTTTTTGTTTATTGATGTAATCATCAATTGTTTCCCCTTTTCCTAGTATCAGTTCTCCTGCATCTACTTGTCCTTTTGCTATCTTTCTTAGTAGTTTATCAAGACCTTCCTCACTTCCAAAATTTTCCATTCCTTCTGCATCTTTTATATCTTTCATAAGTTTAAGCATGGCACCCATTTTACCGGGATCTACATTCATATAATCAAGTCCTACTGCTGCACCATATTGACTTATCTTCTCTGAATAGTTTTTGAACAGTGCTGTTTGACCTTTTGTAGTTTTTCCTAATTTTGCAGTAACTTCTTCTGCTAATGTAACAGGTTCTTTTATCAATTTCATCGACAATGCTAATTCGTTTGCTTCACCTTTTGTTAATCCAAATTGTTTTTCTAGTGTTTCATAAGCATTTGCTTGACCTTTTAAATCTTTAGTCCAATCTATACCTGTAGATCTTAACTCTTTTATTAAATCATTACCTACTTCCCAAGCAGTTAATGATGGAGGTTTTTCAAGTAAGTCATTGAAGGATTTAAAAGTTTCCAGGGATTTATCCATACTTATTCCTTGGGATATTTGCAGAGCTACATATCTGTTTAAACTATTACTTAACAATTTTACATCTTGTGTCCAGTATCTTGTGTTTTGTTGTATCTCTAAAAATGTTTTTGCAACGGCATCTGACTCCATTCTTGCTCCACCAAGAATTGTAGTAAATACTCTGGTATCAGTACTAAAACTAGACATAACATCAGAAGCTTCTTTTTCTGTCATCATTAATCTTTTTGTGAATGTTCTATATGTTTCTACAGCTTCTGTAGCATCCACTCCAAGATATTTTGAAAACCTTAAAATTTCCGTACCAACTCTTCTGTATGCTTTTTCATTTAATAATCCTTCTGATGTAACTAACTTTAATCTCTTTTGCATTATAGGTAAAAGAGTATTAATTTCATCCATCGGAATATTTAATTTTGCCGCTTCGTGATAAAGTAACGTATATGTATCACTTAAAGCATTTGTTTGAAGAGCAAGTTTAGCTTTGTTCATACCTAATGATTTTATTGATGTACCTGTTTGATACAAAGCATCTATGGTTTGTGACTCTCTTTCTAAGAACATACGTGTAGTGTTTCCAGCAAAGCCTGCTGCTGCTCCTAAACCAACATACTGCATAACTTTAGAAGTCAT
>Ga0272441_10000907_pt1 | contig 64766 bp, 48 predicted proteins | sample SSMProp6N_FD_193582 | JGI IMG/M metagenome (GOLD analysis project Ga0272441, IMG submission 193582) | Marine sediment archaeal communities from Little Sippewissett salt marsh, Falmouth, MA, United States - SSM-Prop-6N | ecosystem: Environmental > Aquatic > Marine > Wetlands > Sediment ... | reverse complement strand
GGAGGAGATGCTTGCCACGATCCCCAAGCACAAGGGGACGGACAAGATGCAGGCGGACATCAAGCGGCGGATCGCCAAGCTGCGGGATGCCGATGCGCGGGCTCGCCGCAGCAAGGGACGCTCGGGTTTCCATGTCGATCGTGAGGGCGCGGGCCAGGTCGTACTCCTTGGCGCTCCTAACAGCGGCAAGTCGAGTCTGCTGGCCGCGCTCACCAACGCGCACCCGGAGGTGGCGGACTACCCGTTCTCCACGCTGCATCCGGTCCCGGGGATGATGCCGTTCGAAGATGTGTCGATCCAGCTTGTCGATCTTCCGCCGATTACCGAGGAGTTCACCGAGTCCTGGGTGTACAACATCGCCCGCGAGGCAGATCTTGCCTTGGTCCTCATTGACGGTGCGGGCCTTGGCGACGCGAGAGCAACGCTTGATGACACACTGGCCCTGCTCCTGGAGCGGCACATTCTCCTGACCTCGTGTGATGTCGCGGCGGAGGATGAGCGGACGAAGGTCGTGCCGTACCGAGTTGTGGTGACCAAGGCCGATCTTGCGAGCCATCCTCGGGTGCTCGCAGAGCTGGACGGCGGTGGTCTGCCACCGCTCGGCGTGTCGTCGACGTCGGGAGCCGGCCTCAAGGAGCTTGCGCAGTGGCTGTTTGACGCCCTAGAGATCGTTCGCGTTTACACCAAGTTGCCGGGGAAGCCGGCGGACATGGCCGAGCCGTACACCCTGCCGATGGGGAGCACGGTTCTGGATGCCGTGCGTGTGGTCCACCGGGAATTCGTCGATCGACTCAAGTACGTGAGGATCTGGGGATCGGGACGGTTCGAGGGTCAGCAAGTCCCGGCCGACCATCGGCTCAGTGATCGCGACGTGATCGAGATCCACGCGCGCTAGCCGATCGGGCCGTCGATGTCGATCTCCGCGCCATCGATGGCGTCTGCAAGCTCGCGGGCAATCTTCCGCGCCTGGATGGCGTCCGGGATCTTGGCGAGGAGGACGGCGCCGTCCCGCTGTTCCACGGGGCCAAGGGTCTCCACGGCGTGCTTCTCGAGGATGTCGACGCCGCGGCGCTCCCCGCGACGGGATCTCTGCCGAGAGGTGAAGACGACGCGAACCAGCGTGGAAAAGGGGGGGTAGCCAAGGGCACGCCGTTCCTCGAGTTCCTTGCTGTAGAACACATCGGGTTGCCCGGCGACGACTGCGCGGATCACGGGGTGATCCGGACAGCAGGCTTGCACGATCAACGCGCCTTCCTCAGCCCGGTTGCGTAGCCCATCAAGGTACTGATAGGCGGTCTCGGCAGCGCGAAAATCGGGGCGCGCAAGCAGCGCGTCGACGTCGAGCGCGACGACGAGACGAACGCCTTCCAGGGGGGGGCCGGTGGCGATCACCGGAGTGGCAACGATCACCTCCGCGGAACGCAGTTCGCGTTCAGCGTCGGCCAAGGCCTTTCGACGATGCAGCGCGGACGCGTCGAGGAGGTAGGTCGGGACCTCGGGGAACGCCGCCCGCACAGCTCCAGCGACCTGTTCGCTGCCGTGTCCTACGAAGCGCAACGCGCGGGAGCCGCAGGCGGCACAACGTGCCGCCGATGAGGCTCGGCCACAGCGCAGGCACACGAACTGCGCGCTCTGCGCGCGATACGTGAGGTTGGCACCGCAGTGGGGGCAGCGCAGCGGCTGCCCGCAGGACTTGCAGACGATGGCCTGGAAGTAGCCTCGTCGCGGGACGCCGATCAGGACGCGGCCGCCGTCGTCCAGAGCCCTGCGTATTGCGGCCGTGACGCGCTCGTCCAGAGGATTCTCGGAGCGATGACGCACGTCGACCACGTGGGCTCGGACCTGGCCGCCTTCGTTGCCCGTCCCCTGCCGGGAAATCGCCCCCTCGGCGGCGGCGTGCCACGCCTCGACCGAGGGGGCCGTCGCGCCGAGAGTGAGTTCGGCTTCTGTGTGGAGCGTTGCCAGGTCTCGAGAATGATACCGCGGCGCCATGTCCTCTTGGCGGTGCCCGGGCGCTCCTTCGTCATCGATGATGATGTGCGTCGGCGATCGCGCGGGCACGAAGAGTGCGGAGCGCGTTCCCACGATGAGCTGGACTCTGCCGCATTGCACTCCAGCCCACACGTCGCCCCGCTGCCCCTCCGATAGGGTGCTGTGGTAGAGGCTGCTGCGTCCAGGAGCGATCGTCCGTAGGGACCGGAAGATCCCTTCGGCGTGGAGGATGCTTGGGGCGAGAACGAGGACGAGGCTGTCCGCTGCGACCTGCCTGTTGATCACTTCCGCGTAGTACGCGATGCGCGAGCGTTGACACAGCAGGATCGCCGTGTGCTCCGGCGCCTTCTCCCCGGATGTCTGTGCAAAGGGGAGGGCAACGGGCCCATCCCCCGGAGGGATCGGTTCCTCGGTGGTCTGAAGCAGTCCGCGCTCGAGGAGTCGTGTTACGGTGGCGCGGCTTCCCGGGCCGAGCTGTTCGCGCAGGTCGGACTCCGGAAGTGCGTCCCCTGAGGCCAGGATGTGTCGCAATGCCTGGGCCTGTCGAGGTGCGCGCGATGCCAGGCTGTCGAGCGCAGCCAACGCCGCCTGGAGATCCACGGCGAGCGTGAGCCACCGAGGAGCGGGGCGTCCACAGCGGCGCGGTAGGGCACGGTGGAGGAGGAGTCCCAGTGGGGTTACGTAGCGCTCCGCAGCGCGCGAGGCAAACCCCAGTGCGTACGCCGAGAACGTAGGCCCATCCAGGACTCCCTCGATGCTCTCGAACGGACCGGGGTGCTCGGAGCGCTCGGCGAGTGCGATCACGATTCCCGTCGCCGGCCGCCCGCCGACGTGCACGGCGACGCGGCAGCCGACCTCGATCGACGCTTGCATCTCCTTTGGGACGAGGAAGTCGAACGTGCGGTCAACGGGAATGGGAAGCGCGATCCGTGCGAACACTTCAACCTCCGAGAGTAGCCGTGACATAAGCAAGCTTACATCAGAGCCGCCGGGCGAATGGAAGGGGCGCGGGCGAGCGTCTACAACCACCCCAGCGACCACGCCAGGAGCAGGCCGCCGCTTCCAACGATCAGGCTGAGGACCGAGACAACGGAGCCGGTGCGCAGCCAGGTGCCTCGCTCCATCGGCGCTCCCACGTCCGTCCCCAGGGATGTCACCATGACATTGGAGGCAGCACCGATCGGCGTCAGGTTGGCGCCCAACCCCACCCCGAGCGCCAGCGCCCACCACAGCGGACCCACGGCGACCCCCTGCATGGCGAGGCCCTTGAGCACGGGGAGCATGGCGATGGTGAACGGGACGTTGCTCAGCACCCCGGATGCAAGAGCGCCTCCCCACAGGACGGCGATGACGGCCACCGACATGCCGATGGCTGTCAACGAGCGGAGCCCGTTGCCGAGTAACCCGAGGAGGCCTCCCGCCTCGAGCCCGCCGACGATCATGAACAGCGCGATGAAGAACAGCAGGACGTCCCAATGGATGGCGCTGAGCACCTTCTCGAGGGACGGCCTCACCCACAGCAGACCGATACACGCCCCGAGCAGGGCGACCACCCCCGGCTCGAGGCCGAGGCGATCGTGGACGAGAAACAGGAGGATGGTGCCCACGAGCACGATCAGCATCCTCCGTGCGGTCTTCCGGTCCGTCAGCGCGAGACGAACGTTCATCGACATCAAGCGGTTGACGCTCTCCGGTGTGGTACGCAGGCTTCGTCGGAAGGTGATCAGCAGGAAGCCCTGCGCGACGATCCAGCAGACAACGACGATCGGGGCCAGGTGTACCAGGAAATCGGTGAAGCTGAAGCCGGCAGCGGAGCCGATGAGGATGTTCGGCGGATCCCCGATGAGCGTCGCCACGCCGCCGATGTTGGACAGCGTGAGTTCTCCGATGAGGAACGGCAGTGGCGGGACGCCCATGATGTCTGCGATGGATACCGTGACCGGGATGAGGATGAGGATCGTGGTGACGTTGTCCAGCACCATCGAGATCAGGCTCGTGATCACGCCGAGGTAGATGAGGAGAAGCCACGGTCGCCCGCGCGTGAACCTGGCGGCAACGATGGCCAGGTACTGGAAGAACCCCGTCTCGCGGAACAGCTCGACAACGATCATCATCCCGAGAAGCAGGAAGATGGTGTTGAAGTCCACGGCTCTTCCGGCAGCGTGGAGATCGTAGAAGCCAAGCCCTTCCCCGAGGGCGATCATGATCGCAGCTCCGGTGAGCACAACCGTCGTTCTGTGGGCGCGTCCGGACAGCATCGCGATATACGTCAGCGCGAACACAACCACGGATGCGGCCAGCGCCCAGCTCGAAGGGGTGTCCATCGGGGCGATCCTAGTGAGCGGAGGCAGGAGGCGCAAGGCGGTGCGACGGCCACGTTGACGATCTGCTCCGGCTAGAACAGACCCAGCTCAACGGCGCCGAACAGCAGCAGGCCGCCGACGGCGCAGCTGATGGCGGTGGTCGCCACCCCCGTTCGCAGCCAGCCGCGTGTCGTGATCGGCGTTCGGGTTCGCTCGCTCATGGAGATCGCGATCACGTTCGCCGTAGCGCCGACGGGCGTGGCGTTGCCTCCGAAGCCGACACCGAGGGCCAGCGCCCACCACAGCGGGTTGACCGCGAGGCCGCGGGCCGCGAGCCCTGCGAGCACGGGGAGCATGGCGATAGTAAACGGGACGTTGTCGACGACGGCGGACATGATCGCGGCTCCCCAGAAGATGGCCAGCGCAGCGAGCGCCATGCCGTGGCCGGTGAGCCCGGCGACCGCGTTAGCTAGGAGATCGAGCACGCCGGCGGCTTCGAGGCCGCCGACGACGACGAACAGCGCCGCAAAGAACAGCAGGACATCCCAGTGGACATCGTTGAGGATGTCGTCGAGGGTTGGGCGCATCCAGAACAGTGCGAGGCACGCGCCGAGCAGCGCCACCAGCCCGGGGTCGAGACCGATACGATCGTGGATCAGATACAGGACGATCGTCACGCCAAGGACGCAAAGCATACGTCGCGCGCCTCGGCGATCGCTGATGACCTTCGATGGGTCGATCTCGCGCAGCCGATCGAGATTCACGGGTCGTTGTAGCAGTTGGCGCCGGTAGAGAAGAAGCAGTGTCCCTTGGCTCACGGCCCATACCACGAGCACGATTGGCGCGAGGTGGACGAGGAAGTCGACGAAGGTGAATCCCGCGGCGGAGCCGATGAGGATGTTCGGCGGATCTCCGATGAGCGTGGCCACGCCGCCGATGTTCGACAGCATGACCTCCGACATGAGGAAGGGGACGGGCGAGATGGAGAGGATGTCGGCGATGGAGAACGTCACCGGGACGATGATGATGATCGTCGTGACGTTGTCAAGCACCATCGACAGCAGACTGGTCACCGCTCCGAGGTAGACCATGAGCAGCCACGGTCGACCGCCCGCGAGTTTCGTCGCGCGAATGGCAAGGTACTCCAACGCCCCCGTGTCCTTGAAGATGCGCACAAGAATCATCATGCCCATCAGCAGCGTCAGCGTGTTGAAGTCGATGGCCGCTACGGCAGCTTCGACGGTGTAGAACGACAGCCATTGACCGAGCGCGAGCATCGCCACGGCGCCGCCGAGAGAAACGATTGTCCGGTGGTGCTTCTCCGTGAGAATCCCGAGGTAGGTGAGCCCAAACAGGAAAACGGAGACGGCAAGCGGTACGAGCTGCACCCCATCCATGAGGCGCCCATCCTAGTGAACTGCCCGATGGGGCGCAACCCTGACAGGGCGTGGCGACAAGCGGTGCTTGGAAGGTATCGCTATCGGATGACGTGATCGCTCTGCCCCCGCGGTTGCGACGATCAACGTCCTGCCCCGCGATGTACGGCATGCTCCGCCAGTGCCCCGATCCTCGCCCCGAGCCATGGCGCTTCGCTGTCCCTAGATCCTCGCGACATCATCGCTGACACTTGTGGGCATGACGCGGGCTTCGGAGCGGTTTGAGACGACGAGTGAAGTGCTTCGCCAGGCGGAGACGATCCTTCGCGCGGGGCTGATCTGTGATGATTGCCTCGGGCGCGCGTTCGGGATGCTCGGCCACGGGCTGGAGAACGATGACCGCGGCAAGATCCTGCGCGAACGGCTTGCCCTGGGCGGCGAGCCAACGGAGGGACGCTGCTGGGTGTGCGAGGGTCTGTTCTCAGCCCTGGATGTGTGGGCTCGGCGGGCTTGCGATGCGAGTCATCCGTATGAGTTCGAAAGCTACCTGTTTGGCGTACGGCTCTCCCCGCGCCAAGAGGCGATGGAGAAGACGTTCTTCGACCGATTCCCCACCGATGCCGCGGAGCCGTTGAAGCGCGCCCTGAATCGCCGCTTGGGGAAGGCGTTTGAGGCTCTGGCGAAGCGCGGTACGGTGTCGTTCACGCATCCGCACCTCACGTTCACTGTCGACTTCGGCGAGCAACGGCTGAGCCTTCGCGTAGCCTCGCTGTGCCTCTACGGAAGGTACCGCAAGCTGGTTCGAGGCCTCCCACAGACCCATTGGCCGTGCCGCGCGTGTCGCGGGACGGGCTGTGCGGCGTGTCATGGGACGGGGAAGCAGTACCCGGAGTCCGTCGAAGAGCTGATCGGAGCAATCCCGACGGCGATGAGCGGTGCGGCCGGTGCCCAGCTCCACGGTGCTGGACGAGAGGACATCGATGCGCGGATGCTCGGTTCCGGCCGGCCGTTCGTCCTCGAGCTGCTGTCGCCGCGGCGGCGTTCGCTGGACCTCGAATCATTGACCGACCGCGTCAACGCGTCGGCGAGCGGGAAGGTCGAGATCCTAGATGTGCAGGTCGCGCCCAGGGGACGCATCGCCGAGATCAAGGAGGCTCGCGCGCAGAAGCGGTACCGAGCGCTCGTCGTCCTGGCGGCGCCGATCGATGACGTGGTCCTGAGGAAGGCGGCGGAGGGACTGGTCGGGGTGATCGAGCAGCGTACACCGGCCCGTGTGGCGCACCGCCGCGCCGATCTGACGCGCCGACGCCGCGTACACGCCGTGCAGGCACGGCCGTGCTCGGCGCGCCAAGCGGAACTCGTCCTGGAAACCGACGGCGGTCTGTACATCAAGGAGCTGATCTCGGGCGATGCGGGCCGCACCTGCCCCAGTCTGGCCGAGCGGCTTGGCTTTGACGCCCGCGTGGAGGAGCTGGACGTTCTCGACGTTCGCCTCCCCGGCGGCGACCGTTTGGAAAGCGGGGATTCGTCTCGTAAGGTGTCCATGTATGGGGAGTAGGATGACGGGGACCGACCGTACGGAGACGATGAACAGCCGTGGTGCACCGGAGACGCTGGATCTGCTGCGCATCTATGTGCGGGAGATTTCGCGATTCCCTGTGCTTGGCAGGGAGGAGGAAGCGCGCCTCGCGCGAGCGATGGCGGACGGTGTTGCCGGCGCCCGGGACCGGCTGATCACCTCCAATCTGCGGCTCGTTGTCAGCATCGCGCGGGAGTACTCGGACGTCGGACTGTCGCTGCTCGATCTCATCCAAGAGGGAAACATCGGCCTCATCGAGGCCGTCAAGCGGTTCGATGTCGAGCGCGGCTATCGCTTGAGCACGTATGCGGCATGGTGGATTCGACGTGCGATGCTTGCTGCGATGACCACCTACTCGCGCGTCATCCGCATTCCCGACTACCTGTTTCGCGCAGTGCGGCGGCTGGAGCAGGTGCGAGCCCTGTCTGAGAACGGGCGGTTCGACGAGCAGGAGGTCACGCGCGCGTTGGGAATCTCTGCGGATCGGCTCCTGCAGATCGAGCGCGAGGTCTCCGAAGTTGTCTCGCTGGATCAGGCGTTCGCCGAGGACAGCGACGACACGCTGGAGGATCGCCTCGAGGATAGCGGCCTGTCGCCGGAACGCGAGGCGTTGCGCGTCCTGTTCCACGACGAATTGGAGCGCGTGCTTGGGCAGATCCCGGCGCGGCAGGCTGCCGCTCTGCGGCTTCACTACGGAATCGAGGACGGCTGCCCGTACAACTTCTCCGAGGTGGGGCGCATCCTCGGAATCAGCCGGGAGCGCGCACGGCAACTTGTGAAATCGGGGCTCACGCATCTCACCGAGACGTGGGGGCTGGACGCGCTGGAGTACTACCGCGGGTTGCTCAACGACTAGAGGTGTCGGCGGCGCAGTTGGCCGCAACCTGCTTCGATCTCCAGCCCGCGCGCTACACGGACCGTGGTCGGAACCCCCGCGCCCTGGAGAATCTCGGCAAACCGGTCGATAACGGTGCGCGAAGACGGCTGCAGTTCCGTTCCGGTGCAGGGGTTCCCGGGAATCAGATTGACGTGGCAGAGCAGTCCATCAAGGCGAATCGCCAGATCCTGGGCCTGCTGTTGTGAGTCGTTGACCCCTCGAAGAAGCGCGACCTCGAACGTGATGCGTCGATGGGTGACGTCGACGTACTCCCGGCAGGCAGCGAGAAGCTCGGCGACCGCATGCGTGCGATTCAGCGGCACGAGGGTGTTGCGAAGCGCATCATCAACGGTGTGGAGCGAGACGGCGAGGCCGATCTCGAGTCCTTCCCGTGCGAGCCGGCGGATCCGGGGGACGACGCCCGCTGTCGACACGGTGAACGCGCGGACGCCCAATCCGAAGCCCCGGGGATCGTTGAGGATGCGGATCGATTGGAGCGTCGCATCGTAGTTTAGCAGCGGCTCCCCCATGCCCATGTAGACGATGTTCGTCAGACGCTCCCCGTTGGCCTTGAGCGATCTCGCGAACGACAGCGCCTGGGCCACGATCTCCCCGGTGGACAGGTCGCGGACGTAACCGTCCTGCCCCGTTGCGCAGAACGCACAGCCCACTGGGCAACCCACCTGCGAGGAGAGGCACGCAGTCCGACGCTGCTCATAGCGCATCAGAACGGCCTCAATCGTCTCGCCGTCACCGAGTCGGAAGAGGAGCTTGCGAACGCGCTGAGCCTTGTCCTCCGTCGACGCCGCGGCAACGAGTGGGTCGAGCGGTAGCCTTTCACTGAGGAGCTCCCGTAGCGGCAGAGGAAGCGTCGTGATCGCCTTGTAGTCGGCTGCGAGATCGCGGAAGACACCGCGCCAGATCTGCTTCACGCGATACGCTGGTTGCCCGTGGCTCTGCAGCCATTCCGCCAGCTGCTCGTGGGTGAGATCAAGCAGCGCGCGGCGGGACATGGCCTTCGAGTAGCGAAAGAAACTGCGCTTCGGAGAGCGTCGGCACGCCAAGATCGTGCGCTCGCTGCACCTTTGAGCCGGGGTTCTCGCCAACAACGACGAAACTGGTGCGGCGGCTGAGCGTCGAGGGGACCTCGCCTCCGAGCGCCGCGATGCGGGCTTTGGCCTCGCTGCGGGTCATGCAATCGAGGGTCCCGGTGAGGACGATGCGAAGACCGCGAAGAGAAGCCCCCATGGCATCAGGTCGCGGCGAGGTGATGCGCAGACCGGCCGCTTCCAGCTCCGCTAGCAGGTTGCGATTCCCCGCGTCGCCGAAGAACGCGCGGATCCCGTCCGCCGTTCTCGGCCCGATGTCGTGGACGGCCTCCAGCGCTTCCTGAGACGCGTTGGCGAGTTGCTCCAGCGTCTCGAAGGCGGCGGCAAGCGTGCGCGCGGCGTGCTCCCCGACCTCAGGGATTCCCAGGGCGAACAGCAGGCGGGAGAGGGAGACGGACTTGCTGCGCTCCAGCGCGGCAAGCAGATTGGCCGCGGACGTCGGCCCCATGCGTTCCAGCCCTGACAGCGTCTCCGCATCGAGGCCGAAGATGGCGCTCACGCGCGTCACCAGCCCCCGCTCGACCAGCTGGTCGATGAGCTTGATGCCGAATCCATCGACGTCGAGACCTCCTCGGGAAACGAAGTGGCGGATCGACTCCTTGAGGCGGGCCGGGCAAGAGAGGTTCACGCAACGTCTGGCGACCGCTCCCTCCTCGCGATACACGGGGTGACCGCATGCGGGGCAGAGGTCGGGCATGACAAACCGGCGCTCCGAGCCGTCTCGTCGTGCGGTGAGCGGTCCCACGACCTGCGGGATGACGTCTCCCGCCCGTTGGACTGTGACGCGATCGCCTATGCGCAGGTCTTTTCGCGCGATCTCATCCTCGTTGTGCAGCGTCGCGTGGCGGATTTCCACGCCGCGAACCCGCACCGGAGCAAGGATGGCCACAGGGGTGAGCGTGCCGGTTCGACCCACCTGAACGATGATATCTCGGAGTACCGTGATCCCGCTCTGGGCAGGGAACTTGGCGGCGATCGCCCACCGTGGGCTCCGTGAGACTTGGCCGAGGCGGCCGCGTGCGGCCAGATCGTCCACCTTCACCACGACCCCATCGGCCTCGTACGGCAGGTTCTCTCTTTGCGCCAGGAGCTGATCGAAGAAGGCGATCGCCGGCTCGATCCCGTGGCAGACCTCGTGCAGCGGGTTGGCGGGGATCCCCACGCGCGGAAGGTACGCCAGCAGCCTCCGTTGGGAGTCGATCTCGATCCCTTCGGCTCGCCCAAGATCGTAGGCGAAGAAGCGAAGCGGCCGCGAGGCGGTCACGCCTGGATCGAGTTGGCGCAACGACCCTGCGGCGAAGTTGCGCGGATTGGCGAATGGCTCGAGTCCTTCTCGCGTACGGGCAGCGTTGAGACGGTCGAACGCCGCCATCTCGACGTAGACCTCTCCGCGCACTTCAAGGAGAGAGGGTGGTGCGTCCACCGCGAGGCGCAGCGGGATGCCGCGGACCGTACGCAGGTTGCCGGTGACATCCTCTCCCGCCTCGCCATCGCCACGGGTGGAGCCGCGAACGAACTCGCCGCGCTCATAGACGAGTTCCACCGAGAGACCATCCAGCTTCGGTTCAGCGACGTACGTCACGGCAGGCACGCCGAGGGACTGCGTGACACGACGATCAAACGCCCGCAGTTCTTCGAGATCGAAGGCATTGGCGAGACTGAGCATGGGCAGCGAGTGACGAACGGTCCCGAACCCCTCGGCAGGAGGGGCGCCCACGCGCTGCGTCGGGGAATCCGGGGTGACAAGTTCCGGGTGTTCCGCCTCGAGCTCAGTGAGTCGGCGAAACAGGCGATCGTACTGGGCGTCGGTGATCGTCGGGCGGTTGTGTACGTAGTACGCCACGTCGTGCTGGCGGATACGATCACGTAGCTCTTCGATCTCCTCGTTCACTCCAGGCATCCTAGGAAGAGCGTCGTCGCTCCCGCGGGTCTTGTCAACGCCAATCCGTTGCGGCGTACAGCGTGTTGCGGACGGCCGATCGTGGTCCGATGGGGTGCGGGGACCGTTGCCCTTCACTCCTCGTGCGGATCGACGTGCCCTTCGCGGTCGGTGCGTACGAGTAGCATCTGGAGTGGATCACCACCTGTGCGCGCCGTGCCTGCGACGACGAAGCCGCCGTTGGGAGCTTGGACGATCGCTTCTACCATGACGTGTTCTCCCGTGGCATGTTGGCTCTCCCACTGCACGGCCCCGGAGGCGTCGATGGCGAGCAGGATGAGGTCGTCGGAGAACTGCGAGTAGTCGAGGAGGCGCGTTCCGGCAGCGACAAACCGCCCATCGGAGGTCTCCGCTAAGGCGTGTAGGGCGTCGATCGTTCCCTGATCCCCGTAGCTGCGCTGCCACAGCTCGTTCCCCTCCTCGTCGAGAAGGATCAGCAGCCCCTGAAGCTTGCTTCGCGCCGGATCCTCAGGGAACGAACGAGCACCCGTGATGAGGATCTGTCCTTTGGATGTCACAAGCACTGCGTAGCCCTTGCTGCTCCCCTCCGTCCATGTGTGCGTCCACACAGTCTCGCCTTCGTCGTCCAGCTTGAGAAGAAGGATGCTGTCGCTCGCTTCGGGGTAGCCGTAGACCGTGGCGAGCACGAGGCAGCCACCGTCCGCCGTCGCCGCACCGTCGAACACGACGACGTTGTCCTCACTTCGGAACGCCTTCTGCCAAATCGGCTGCCCCTCCGCTTCGATGCGGACGACGAACGGAGCGCATCGTCCCTCCAGTCCGCCGTAGCCGGGAGCGACCGGATCGGCAACAACGTCGCTCGGGTCGACCTGATTCCCGAGGACGAGGTAGCTGCCGTCGTTCGCGCGCACGATCCGGGTTGCGGACTCGTCCAGCTCGGAGCCGTAGATGCCGGACCACAGGGTTTGCCCCGAGGCACCGACCCCGAGCACATACATGTCGGTTCCGCCGGAGGAGTGGACGTCCGTCGCTCCGGCGAAGAGCAGCCCCCCGTCATCGGTGACAAGCGCATCGTTCGCCGTGCGTGCGCCCTCCCACTGGTAGACCATCGGGTAAGGGAATTCGCCGTCCGCAGCGATCTGGAGGAGGACGATCCCAGCGGCCGGCGGCTCCATGGATGTCACCTTCGTGCCGACGAGGCGGAAGCCGTCCTCCACCACGAGCACCGTCCCCGCATACGTGTCCGCTCCCAAGTCGTAGTGTCGGACCCACGTCTCGATCGCGATCCCCGACACCGCCAAAACGGCACCCGCCACAGCCATAAGGGCTACACACCGCATCGCGAAACGCATGTGTCCTCCTCTCGGTCACGCGGCCGCTTGACGTGACGCTAGCACGATGGTGCGGCGATGGGCAAGGCGCTCCCTCGCCCGCGCTGCGGGCCGCAGGCCGGGTCGATCGGCTCGACGAGCCTCTCAACACTTTCCGCCGCTCGAACGTTGTATGGGTGAGAAGGGAGGAAGACGATGAACGAAGCGATGCTGCGAGAGATGACGGCGGCGCTGCTGGAAGAGCGACTCGCTCGTTCTCGGCAAGCGCGGATCGCACGGCTTGCGTTGGCGCACCGGGCTTCGCTCCGAGCCAGGCGGGACGCTGCATCTCGACATGCGTGCCGTAGACGCAATGCGTCGGCATACTGATGGGCGAGAAGCGGCGATTGGCGAACGGCGTCGGTATCGAAGAGGGGAGGCGGAGGCGCGGTGGACACTGCGGAGCAACGCGCGGGGATCGTTGCCGACCTCTTCGAGCAATCGAAGGAGTCACTGTTCCGCTACGCACTGACGCTAGCCAAGACGATAGACCGCGCCGACGATCTGGTGCAAGAGGCGTTCCTTCGCGCGTTGCGCCACGCCGGGACCCTCGAGCGAATGAACCGCCATCAGCGCGACGCTTGGTTGAAGAGGGTCGTTCGTCATCGCTTCTTCGACGAGGAGCGCGGGAGAAAGAGGGATCAAGCGGCGGTGATCGAACGTGTCCGCCGGGCGAAGCAGCCTCTGTACGTAGAGCACGCTCCGGCGCTCGAGGACATCATCGAGCGCGTTCCCGAGCGGTATCGAACGGTGATCGAGATGCGCTATCGGCTGGGGCTGAACAGCCGCGAGATCGGTCTTGCACTGGGGATCCCCTCCGGGACAGTCCGATCTCATCTCCATCAGGGGATTCAATGGCTGCGGGACGAGCAGAAGGCGTCGATTCGATGAAAGGAGTATGGCATGGCCAACGGCAAGACCATCGGGAATGTCAACGTTCTCGATATCAGGAAGACCTCCGAGGAGACGATAGGAAGCATTGCACGGATTTCTAACGCCAACGTGGTTCTGTACTCGCCAGCCACGGCATCGTATCTCAGCCGTCTCGACCTCGGGAACATCAACGCCTCCATCGAGGTCCCGGCGGATGTCGAGCTGCAGACGACGATGGGGAACGTACATCTCACGCCAGGGAAGGTGGATGACGGCGGACCCGCCGTGTTCCGCCTTGTCATGGGGAACATGTTCATCGAAGCGAGCCGCGAGACCAGCGAGTTCCTTCGGGCGATCTCGGGGCTTGTGGTGATGGGAAACATCTACTGCCCGGAGTCTCTGGCGCCGGCCCTGGAGTCGAAGATCAAGCAGCTGATGGGCAACTTGCGGACATATCCGGACGACGGCACCCTGATCATCGGCACGCTCGAGTTAACTGACAGCTTCCTTGCAGGGTCAGAGGTTTCTCAGGGGTTTGTCGTCACCGGCTCGGTGATCGCTATGGAGCCTATGGCACAGGCGCTGCGTGAGAAGGTCGACTACCTGCAGGTGAGCGGACGGGTTCTCTGCGCCGAGGAGAACGCCGAGGCGGTGAAGGCCAAGCTTCGTGGCGGCGAGGGAGGAGTGACGGTTGTTCCGTCAGGGTATCGGCTCCGTCAAGGGGATCTCTTGCTCGATGCGGCGGCGCTGGGATCTCTCGACCAGGGCAGGATCTTCTGCACCGGGACTGTGCGAATCGGGGAAGACGTGCAGCCGGAGGCGGCGGAACGCGGGCTTGCCGGCCTCCGCAGCTTGGTGATGATCGTCTGCCCGGATGGCCTGAAGGACATCGTGGCGACGAGACTCGACCTCGTCGCCGACCGCGCAATCTTCTACGAGGGGGATCTGTGGCTGTTCGACGGGGAGCACACGCTCCACGCCTCGAGATTCGAGTACACAGAGGGCAAGGCCACTGCACTCGTGACAGGCGAGCTTCACATCGACCCGGACGTCGAACCCGCAACGCTGGCGACGCGCTTCGCCGCCGTGCACAACCTCGGTGAGATCCGCTGCTCTCCGGAGCAGATGGGAGCGATTGAGGCGCGCCTGGGAATGCAGGAAGGGGAACTCCTCGGCTCCACTCAGGAGGAGAAGGAGGACTTCGACATCGGGAACGCCAACGTCCTCACGCTCTGACAGAAGAGCTCTCGCTGTGCCAGGAAGAAGGGGCCGGCGCGATCGCGCTGGCCCCTGAAGCCTCACTCCAAGTTGGCCCATCGTGGTCCGCTGGGCCAGAAGCTTCCCCAGCATCCCCACGGGTCGTTGAACGTCCCTTGCGTGCTGTCTCCCATTGAATGCGCTACGCGAGACTGCGTGTAGAGGGCTGCGAGCGCTCCCTGGCATGTGGATCCGCCGATTCGCTGAGGGCGCCCAGGACTCAGTTCAGATACTAGCTCTGCTTCTGGGCCGACTTCAGGGGGCTGGGTTGCAGCTGATTCGCATCTGTGGTCGTTCTACGTGACGGTGAGGCTTGCGCCAGCTTTGGTGACGGGCTCCTCGCTGTGCCGCGAGCGCTCTAAGAAGGTCTGTGTCATGCAGGCATCCCTCCCTCTACGCTACGGCGGTTGGGAGCAAGCATCGCCTCCTGCAGCTGGGTGCCGCCCCAACCCGGTGCCTGTCCGCACAGCATGGTTCACCACCCAGCAGCGACACGGCTTGCCTCAGCCGCAGCTTGCGGCAGCACGAGTCAAGAACGGAAGTCTACCACAGGCGGCGTTCGACTTGTCTCGCGGGACATGGGTGCCCTAGGGTGCATGACTCACACAGGTGCAGGAGGTTCGGCGATGAGACGGAGCGGTCATTGGGCAATAGGCATGTTGGCGCTGTTCTGCGTGGTTGTCGTGGCGCTGGTGGCGGCGGCGAACGGGACGGGGAAGATCCTGTTCGTGTCGGAGCGGGACGGCAACGCCGAGATCTACGTCATGAACGCGGATGGAAGCTCGGAGAGTCGCCTGACCGACAACCCGGCAGAGGATCGTGATCCCTCATGGTCTCCTGATGGTACCCAAATCGTGTTCGCCAGCGATCGCGACGGTGATTTTGAGCTGTACACGATGAGTGCGAGCGGAGGCGAGGTCACGCAGCTGACCGACACTGAAGACGATGAGGCGTGGCCCGTGTGGTCCCCGGATGCTGAACGGATTGCGTTTGTCCGCGGTACCGTCGACGACGGCTGGTATCGCGGCGACTCGATCTATGTGCTCATGGACGATCCGCGACTGTACGTGGTTGACCTCAACACCGGCGAGGAAACGAGGTTCGGAAGTAGCATCCAATCGCTCTACGCCCCAACCTGGTCGCCCGACGGAACCCGGCTGGCGTACCATGAAATTCGTGAGACTGTCCTCGGTGGCGGATGGGGCTCGGTGACCTTGCTCAACCTGAAAGTGGTAGAGATCGCAACCGGGAAGGTGGAGACGATCGCCCAATCGGCTTCTACCAACCAGAGGATCTTCTTCTACTCGCACCCCGCGTGGTCGCCAGACGGGGAGTTGATCGCCCTGGAGTACGCGGAGGCAAACCGCAGCCGTCCAGCGAAGATCACGAGCACCGTCTCAACGATCGAGCCCGACGGCGGAAGCCGCGAGACCGTAGCCCGCGGCGACACGGACAACGTTCTCACCGAGCCGTCGTGGTCTCCCGACGGAGCGTGGATTGCGTACACGAAGACGACGATGTACGGCGTGCCATCCGACATCTACGCGGTTCCCGTTGACGGGTCCGGGCCGCCGATCCAGCTGACCACGACCGGGTTGGATTACGCCCCCGCGTGGAACGACTGACCCGCACGAGGTGTGACCACACCGATCTCCGGGCGGCCTCCTAGCTCGGTGGCCAAGTGGGGCGGCGCTTGAGGGCGCGCCAGGCGCTGTAGGGGACGTTGAGGATCGCCGCGCCGAGGGCGGAAGCCCAGATGGCGGCGTGGAAGACAATCGACGCGGGGTGGAAGAGGCTTGGCCAGCGGGCCTGTGTGAGGGCGAGGACACTGAGGATCGCGCCGAGGCTGAGAAGCGTACTGATCATCGTCAGCGGCAGGGAGCGGACCACGGCGCGACGTGGCCTCGGAGAGGGAGCCTCGCACTCCAACGTGCCACGGAAGGCGAGCCACGAGAGGAGCAGTGCGGCCGCCGACGCCGTGGCAAGGGCGGTTGCAGATGGGACTGCAGGTCCTCCCGTTGCGTAGTGCAGGAGGACGAGAACGGCTTCCACACCGAGCACAGGACCCGTCGCGGCGAACACAGCGTGGGCGATGATGCGGATGGCTACGGGGTCCCTTTCCTTGCGCAACGTGCCGAGGGCGAGCAGGCGGCCATACGGGAAGTACAGCGCTGCGGCGATCGGGCCGAATGGCAGTGCGGTGAGCACCCACGCGAAGTAGACACGCCACGAAGCGCGGCGCGCATGCGCCGCATCGCCGATCACCGCTCCTAGCGAGGCGACGGCGAGTACCGCCCAGACGAGAAACAGCCGGTCAAGAAGCTGCGCCGCGCCGGCGCTGATTCCGTGCCGCATTGCATCGGTCAGCAAGATCAGGGACCTTGTGTTCCCCGCGACCGCAGGTGAGGTCTGTACCGACTGTGCCACGAGCGCCACCTGGCTCACGGTCAGCGCAAGCAACACCGCCCAGCCTAGCTTCGCGACTCGATCCAGCGGCACCACCATCCCGGCGAGATCTTAGGCAGCGCCGCGGGGGGAAGCAATCCCCGGGCGGTGGCGGGCCGAAGACGCGACGACTACCATCGGTGCATGCGTGTTGGATTCATCCAGACGGAGCCGACCTTCGGCGATGTGGAAGGCAACCTTGGCCGGGTCCGAGAGCTGCTCGCCGGCAGCGAAGCGGATCTGTGGGTCCTCCCCGAGCTGTTCGCCACAGGCTACCAGTTCACGTCTCGCGACGAGGCGGCATCGTTCGCCGAGGACGCGCAGCACGGGCCGTCGGTGACTGCGATCACAGCGTGCGCCGCCGAGGGAGGCTTCCACATCGTGGCGGGTCTTGCGGAGCGTGGTGAGAACGATCGGCTGTACAACACGGCGGTGCTCGTGGGACCGGAGGGGACGCTCGTGCGCTATCGCAAGGTCCACCTGTTCGCCGAGGAGAAGCGCTGGTTCCATCCTGGGGACGAGTCGTTTCCGGTGGTCGATCTGGGGCCAGTGAGGGTCGGGCTGATGATCTGCTTCGATCACCTGTTCCCGGAATCGGCACGAACGCTTGCGCTTCGCGGTGCGGAGATCATCGCGCATCCCTCCAACCTGGTGATGCCCGTCTACGCTCAGCTCACGATGCGCGCGAGGGCGCTGGAGAACGGGGTGTTTACGGTGACCGCCAACCGGGTTGGAACCGAGGCGCGTGCCAAGAACGCGCTCACCTACACGGGGCGAAGCCAGATCGTCGCCCCCGATGGGGAGGTTCTCGTGCAAGCGCCGGCGACGGGGGAGGCTGTAGAGGTCGTCGACGTCGATCCTGCGCTGGCACGAGACAAGGCGCTGAATCCATTCAACGATCGCCTCCGTGACCGCAGACCGGAGCAGTACGCACTGTAGCAAGGGGACGGCGCTCCGGAGTGTGGGCTGCGCTCACAAGCCCGGGAGTGTCCACGGGACGTGCCCCTGCGTACTCAAAGGAGCCGACGGAAGGCTGGCGAAGGTTCCTTGGGAACCCACATGGAACCCTGCGAGGATCCTCCACGGAATCATCGCGGCGTCTTCACAATCCCCACACATTCGGGCGGTAGCTTGCAGATGTCTAAGCCGACGGGGTGGAGCGGCTGGACCTCCTTACAGAAAGCCCACCACACCAGCAGGGAGGGGCTCCCAACGGGAGCTTCTCCTTTTTTTCTGCGCCTACCCTCCGCCGACCGGCGGGAGGATCGTCAAGCGATCGCCTTCCTGTAGGGGGGTTTCGAAGCCCTGACGAAACGATACGTTGCCTCCGTTGATGAGGGCGTTGATGTGACGGTGGACTGACTCCCCCTCGTCGAACAGACGCGAACGAAGCTCCGGGTAGCGTTCCACCAAGTGGCGCAGGGCTTGAAGGACGTCAGAGCCGGGCGCGAGCTCGAGCGCCAGTCGTGGGCTCGGCAGATCCCGCTTGAACGAGAAGGAGATCTCGACATCGATGATCATCCGGCGATGAGGCGCTGCGACAACGTGTTGTGCACCGGGATCAGCTCGTAGAGAGACTCGTCAACCAGTCGGCCGTTCTCGACGCGGAGAGCGCCGTTGACCATCGACAGAGATACGCGGTCTGCGGCGCAGTGCACGACGGCGGCGATGGGGTCCGACCGCGCTCCGGAGAAGGCGATGTCCGTCAGGTCGAAGGCGATGAGATCCGCCGCCTTCCCCGCTTCGATGGATCCGATCTCTTGTGAGCGGCCGAGTACGCGTGCTCCGCCCATCGTCGCCAGGTACAGGGCATCGCGTGCGGTCATCGCATCGGCGCCGTAGCGCACGCGTTGCAGCAGCATCGCCTGCCGCACCTCGCGGATCATATTGGACGTGTCGTTGCTCGCCGAGCCGTCGACAGCCAGGCTGACCTTGACGTTCGTGGTGAGAAGCTCCGTCACCGGAGCGATCCCCGAGCCGAGGGTCATATTCGAGCTCGGGCAGTGGGACATGCCGACGCCTGCCGCGGACAGCTTGGCGATGTCGGCGGGACTCACGTGGACCATGTGCGCGAACCAGGCGTCGGGGCGCAGCCAGCCCAACTGCTCCATCAGGTCGACCGGACGTGCTCCCAGCTTGGAGAGGCAGAACGCCTCCTCGTCCTCGGTTTCCGCAAGGTGCGTGTGCAGTAGCACCCCGTAGTCATCCGCGAGGGCGGCCGATTGCCGCATCAGATCCGATGTTACGGAGAACGGGGAGCAGGGTGCGAGGGCGATGCGCACCATGGCGAGTGGGCTCGAGTCGTGATAGCGGTCGATGACCCGCTGGCAGTCGCGGAGGATGTCGTCTTCGTCTTGGACCACGCTGTCCGGCGGCAGGCCGCCATCCTTCTTGGACAACGACATCGACCCTCGGCACGGGTGAAAACGGATCCCCGTGCTTGTCGCTCCCTCGATCTCGGCGTCGAAGATCTCGGGGTAGCGCTCGGGAAACACGTAGAAGTGATCGGAGCTGGTCGTCGTGCCGGTGAGAAGCAGCTCCGAGCACGCCACCGCCGCGCTCACCCGCGCTGCTTCAGGATCGATGTGCTTCCACCGCTCGTAGAGGAACGTCAGCCAATCGAACAGCTTCCTGTCGGCGGCGCCAGGAACGTTACGAAACAGCGTCTGGTAGAAGTGGTGATGGGTGTTGACCATCCCTGGGAGCAGCAGCTTGCCCCGACCGTCGACCACCCGCTCCGCCGCCGGCCACTCGGAAGTGTCGTCTCCGACGGCGACGATGCGGTCGTCCTGCACGAGAACGGAACCGCCGTGGATCTCGCGGCGCTTGGCGTCCATCGTGGCGACGACGTCGAACCCGCGAAACAGCGTGGCAGGCATGGTGTCAACGAGACAGGTCGACCTTGTCCGCGGTCTCCATGAACGCGGCCAGTAGGGCGATCAGCGCCTCGAGATCATCCACATGCGCGGTCTCCACGACCGAGTGGACGTAGCGCACGGGCAGGGAGAGGGTGATGACCGCGGCGCCCTCGTGGGCGAACTGCAACGCACCGGCGTCGGTGCCGCCACGGGGAAGGATCTCCATCTGGTAAGGGATGTCTCGCTCCTCGGCCAGCGCTCGCATGTGCCGCACCAACGCGGGGTGGGAGATCGATGACGAGTCCTTGAGCTTGATGGCGACGCCACTGCCGAGCCGCGTCACCTGCTCGTGCTCCTGCACGCGCGGAAGATCCACGGCAATCGTTGCATCTAGGGCGATGGCGATGTCCGGGTGCGCAGCGAAGCCCGCGACGCGCGCCCCCCGCAACCCCACTTCTTCCTGCGTCGTGCCGACCAGTGTGAGATCGCACGCCGGGGAGCCAACGCGCCGGACGGCCTCGATCGCCGCGTAGACGCCGGCGCGGTCATCCAACGCCTTGCCGCTGACGACGTTGCCGAACGTCTTGAACTCCTGTTGCAGCGTGACCATGTCTCCGACCTGCGCCCTGTCACGCACGTCCTGTGCGGGGAGGCCAACGTCCACGAACAGATCCTTGAGCTGCAGGGGCTTCTTCCGCTCCTCTTCGGTGAGGATGTGAGGGGGCTTCGAGCCGATGACGCCGGGGAGCTCCCCTTGCTGTGTGTGGACGACGACCCTCTGGGCAACGAGGGTTCGAGGATCGAACCCCCCGAGTGGCTCGATGTGCAGGAACCCTGTCTTCTCCGCGACGAAGCTCACGAGAAAGCCGATCTCATCCATGTGGGCTGCGACAACGACAGACGGCGCTGGTCCGTGCACCCTGGCCAACAGATTGCCCAGACGGTCCGTCTGCAGCTCATCGACCAAGCCTTCGAGTGCTTCCGTCATGACGTCGCGCACCCGGGCCTCGTAGCCAGGGACTCCCGGTGCTTCGCTCAACCGCTTCAGCAAATCCATGGAACCTCCATCCCAAGAGAAGCTCAACGCTTCGCGATTGTAGCCGCCTGAGGTAACCGATCAACCTTGGCAACGGCTTTGGCAGGAAGGTACCATGGCTCATGATCCCGCTTCGCGACTACCGCGTGAGACGGACGTTCCCCGCCGTGACGGTGGGGCTCCTTGTGCTCAACGCCCTGGTGTTCGCCTTCCAACTCACGCGTAGCGACGCGACGCCGGTGATCGTCGATACCACCCCGTGGGCCGAGGCGAACGTACCATTCTACGGGGTCAGTCCGACGCAGCTGGGCGGTCTGAAGGCGATTTCGGAGCGGGATGCATTCGCCTTCTCGTACGGATTGGTGCCGGGCGAGTTCCTCCTGGGGAAGGATCTGCCGCCGAGGATCCCCTTGCCGCTATGGATGACGCTTCTGAGTTCGATGTTCCTCCACGGCGGACTGCTCCATCTGTTGGGCAACATGCTCTACCTCTGGATCTTCGGGGACAACGTGGAGGACGCGATGGGCCACGTCCGGTTCTTCATCTTCTACCTCTTGTGCGGAGCGGCCGCAGCATTCGCTCAGATCGCCATCGGTCCGCACAGCGGCGTGCCGCTGATCGGGGCCTCGGGGGCGATTGCCGGGGTGCTTGCGGCGTACGTGATGCTCTTCCCCCATGCCCGCGTGCTGACCTTGATTCCCGTGTTCTTCTTCGTCCGCTTGGTGGCGATCCCCGCGGTTCTGCTGCTTGGCCTGTGGTTCCTATTCCAGGTGATCAGCGGAGCGGGATCGGTGGGAGAGACCAGCGGTGTCGCGTGGTTCGCGCACATCGGGGGGTTCGTCGCGGGGGGGATCCTCGTCCTCGCCTTCCGTCGGAGGGGCGTGCCCGTAGTGCTTTGGCAGATGATTCGCCGTCGGTTCTAGGCGGCCTTCCGTCGCGCTTCCCCCGCTCGGCGCGTTCTGGTATGATCGCACGGGAGCTTGTAGACTGAGTACCGAGGGGTGATTACGCATGAGGACGGGTGTGCTGGTTGTCTGCGTGGTGGCTGCGCTCGCATGGTTGGGACTCGCGACCACGGTCGGTGAATGCGGACCGGATGTCCGATCCCCGATCGTCATCGCCAGCGACTTCGAGTTCACGGCGGAGAACGGCGTTCTGGGAGGATCCGGCACGGCCGATGATCCGTACGTTATCCAAGGAGGGCGCATCGATGCCGGCTACTCGGAGTACGGGATTCGCATCGAGCGGACGACCCGACACTTCGTGATCCGCGACGTGATGATCAGCGGGGCGTCGAAGGCGGCGATCTTCCTCAGCTACGTTAGAAACGCCGTTGTCGAGAACTGCCGTGTCGTTGGCAACTGGATCGGGCTGACGCTGAACTTCGCCTCGGGGAACGTGATCCGCGGCTGCACATTCGCTAGCAACACCGACGGGGCGCACCTCTACTTCTCGCGGGAGAACGAAATCTCCGGTTGCACCTTGGAGCGCAACGACACAGGTCTGTGGCTGGACGCATCCCACGCGAACGTCGTCATCGACAACACGATCTCTGAAAACCATATGGGGGCGTACCTCGATCTGGGGTCGGAGGGGAATCGAGTCTACCGGAACACCTTCCTCGAGAACGTGCACAATGCACATAGCATCGCCACGAATCTATGGGATTGCGACGGGGTAGGCAACTACTGGTACGACTACCTCGGGATCGATGCCGACGAGAACGGCGTCGGCGACGCTCCGTACATCATCCGTAGCGACGGAGATCAGGACAACGCACCGCTTCTGACGATGCCCTAAGGGCGTTGTCGCGTCACGGCTTCAGAGCAACGGCTCGAAGCGGTTGGCCTGCCAGTCCTCTTCGCGGAGCGCGTCCTGTTGTCGCAGGAGCCCGTTGTAGTGTTCGGTCTCCCACGTGACGAGGCGTTCGAAGAACGCCCGAATCTGCGGTTCCGCGGCTTCCTGCGCCTGCTTCGAGTAGAAGGCTATCGATTCCTTCTCGAGGAGCACGCCGATGGCGAGCGCGGACATCTCGAAGTGGCGTCCGCGTAGCCTGTTATGGAACGTAGGCGAGAAGATCGATGCGGTGGCTTCCTCCCGGTGCTCCGCCTCGGGGATAGGATCCCAACTCGTGTTCCCATGCTCGAGAAGCTCTCGGTATCTCTGTTGGAGGGCTTCGTAGTGCGTTCGCTCCTCCTCTGCCAGCGCGGCGAACGCTCGCTTCGCGCCGGGGTCCTCGCTGCGCTCCGCGGCAGCCGAGTAGAACTGGTGGCCGTTGCGTTCCGCTATCATCGCCTCGCGAAGAATCCCCGCCATTGCGTCATGACTCATGGCCACGTCCTTGCTTTCTGATGTGGGTCCGATCCTAGCGGACCCCGTCGCGCTTCGCCAGATGTGCGCTGTCCTCCCCCAGGGCTCTGTGTTTCCCCACGGACGTAGGAGGTGGCGAGTTGACATCCGATGGCTGATTCCTACACTCTGCCTTGGTGCCGCCTGCAGGAAAGGAAAGGACTCTCTTGGCCGAAGGACATTCGCTGCAGCGGCTTCGTGACGGACTCCCGTATCCCTTGACGCACGTTCATGTCAGCGAGCTGCGTGAGGGACAGTCGATTGGCCAGTGCTTTCTCGTCCGACGCAAGGCGCAGCGTGTAACTCGCGGTGGCGAACCGTACCTGGAGATCATCCTCGCGGATCGTTCCGGTTCGGTGTCTGCGCGAGCCTGGGCGGAGGCGACGCAGCGATATGCGTCGGGCTTCGAAGAAGGGGACTTCGTCTACGTCGAGGGGCGCTCGGAGACCTATCGCAACGCTCTTCAGATTATCGTTCGCTCGATCCGACGTCTGGAGCTTCAGGAAGGGGAGACAGGTTCCTTGCCGGGCTTCGACCCGGCGCTGCTTGTTCCAACGACGGAGCGGGATGTCGAGGAGATGTGGGCTGAGCTGCTGGAGCTTGCCGGGGGGATCGACTCAGAGCCGCTGCGTCGACTGACCGTTTCCTTGTTGGAGGATCGTGCAGAGGATTGGAAGGCTTATCCTGCTGCGCTGTTTCATCATCACGCCTGCCTTGGCGGACTGCTTGAACACACGCTGGATGTGGCGAGGTTCGCGGCGCTCGTTGCGGTGCAGTCCGACGAGGTGGATCGGGACCTCCTCCTTGCGGGTGCTATTCTCCACGATGTGGGGAAGCTCGAAGAGATGGAGAACCCAGTGGCGCCTCGGTTCACCTTCCAGGGGAATCTCATAGGGCACCTGCTTCTTGGGCGAGACGCTGTCCGCGAGAAAGGCAAGCAGATCGAGGGTCTCGATGAGCGTACGCTCCGGCTTCTTGAGCACATCATCATCTCGCATCACGGGGAACCCGAGTACGGTGCGGCGCGGCGCCCGATGACGCTGGAGTCGATCGCGCTGTACTACCTTGACAATCTGTCGGCGAAGCTGGATGAGGCCGGGGCACGCATCCAGCGTGACAACCGGGCGGGGGAGTTCACCGAGTGGCAACAGGAGCCACCGGGAGGGTCCCGGCTGTTCAAAGGATCTCTCAACAACGGCGGGTGAGGCGACGCCTCCGGAGCGGCGCCGGGATGCGGATTGCGGCGCGCCGGGGACGCCCTATACTGCGGGTTCGATCTCACGAACGCCTAGGAGGGTGCCGATGTATCGCGACAGCCACTGCGGCCGGCTGACTGTGGATGATCTGGGGCGCGCCGTTTCGCTCGCCGGGTGGGTGCAGCGGCGGAGGGATCTTGGCGCGCTGACGTTCGTCGATCTGCGGGACAGCACGGGCGTTGCCCAGCTGCTGGTCGATGGCGGCGATTCCCAGCTGAGCGAGGTGCATTCACTCAATCGCGAGGATGTCGTCGGCGTCCACGGGACGGTCGCGAGACGCTCTGCGGAGAACATCAACCCGGAGATGGAAACCGGAGAGATCGAAGTTCGCGTGGATCGGCTGGAGGTGCTGAACCGCTCGCTCACCCCGCCGTTTCTTGTGGAGGGCGATGGCTCCGATGCGCTGGAGGAGACGCGGCTTCGCTTCCGTTACGTGGACCTTCGCAGGGAGCGGATGCAGCGGAATCTTCGGCTGCGTCATGCCGTATTCCAGGCGATGCGTGAGGAACTCTCGGAGCGTGGCTTCGTTGAGGTCGAGACGCCGATGCTCACCAAGTCTACTCCCGAGGGCGCGCGTGATTTCCTCGTTCCCAGCCGCTTCAGCAAAGGCTCGTTCTATGCTCTGCCGCAATCCCCGCAGCTGTTCAAGCAGCTGCTCATGGTTGGCGGCATCGGGAAGTACTTCCAACTGGTGAAGTGCTTCCGTGACGAGGACCTGCGGGCCGATCGCCAGCCGGAGTTCACACAGCTTGACCTGGAGATCGCGTTCCCGCGAGGGGTGGATGAGGTTCTGGAGACCCTCGAACGGGTCGTGGTGCGCGTCGGACAGCGTGCCCTGTCGCTGGAGTTCGACACGCCGTTCCCGCGGATGACGCACGCCGAGGCGATGACCCGCTTCGGTAGCGACAAGCCTGACATCGGTGCAGGAATGGAGATTGCGGACGTGGGCGACATCGTCGATGGCTGTGGATTCCGCCTGTTTGAGAGCGCCATCCAAGGCGGGGGTTCCGTCGCCGCGATCGCCGCTCCGGGGTGTGCCGGCTACTCGCGCAAGCAGCTTGAGGCGCTGGAGTTGCAGGCGAAGCAGGCAGGCGCTGGCGGGCTGCTGTGGATCAGGATCGGCGATGAGCTGGAATCCCCAATGGCGAAGCATGTGCCAAACGAGATCCTGCAACGGCTGGCGCAACGTACCGGCGCGGCAGCGGGCGATCTCGTGCTGCTTGTCGCTGGGCAGACGGTGCATGCTCCACTGGGCGAGGTTCGTCGCCTGCTGGTTCGCCACGAACAGCTTGCGCCTCCGGGGAACCGGTTCTGCTGGATCACCGACTTCCCGCTGTTCGAGCGTGACGAGGACGGAGGGATCACGAGCTCCCACCACCCGTTCACCTCGCCGCGGCCGGATCAGCTCGATCGCCTGGAGCAGGCGCCGCTGGAGATGCTGTCGCAGGCATACGATCTCGTGCTGAACGGAACAGAGCTCGGCAGCGGAAGCGTGCGAATCCATCAGCGTTCCGTGCAGGAACGCGTGTTCCGCGTTCTCGGCATCGCCGAGGAAGAGGCGCAGCAGCGGTTCGGTTTCTTCCTGCGCGCGCTTGAGTACGGAGCGCCACCTCACGGCGGGTTCGCCCTTGGGATAGACCGTTTCGTCATGATTCTCGCGGGTGAGTCCTCGCTTCGCGATGTGATTGCGTTTCCCAAGACGACGGCAGGGATCTGCCCGTTGACCGAGGCGCCGATGCCGATCGATGAGCGGCAGCTGGGCGAGCTTGGGCTTGCGCCCAGGGAGGGGTAGTGCGTCGTGCAGGGTCGATCGCGGTGGCTGTCATGTCCCTTCTCGGCGTCCTCATGGTGTTGTACCTGCTGATCGGCGGCCTGGCGGGAATGGAGTTGCAGCCGGCGCCGACGCCTGATCCTGTCGTGTCGAGTTCCGAAGAACCGGTGCAGAGTGGTGCGCCGTCTGGGCAGCCGCGTGGCGCGGCCACCGTGTACTTGGTCGTGCGGATCCTCGTCATCTTGGCGATTATCGTGTTCGTTTTCGGCATGCTGTTCTCAAGCAGCTTCCGTAGGGACTTCCTCCACCGGATTATCGCCCTTGCGGTCACCCTGGTGGCGATGATCCTGTTTGCCGTACTGCTGGTGCAGCACCTCGCGCTGGAGCCACCGGAGGCGGGCGGCGCGGTCAACGAGGAGGCTGTTGTCGTGGTCTCCGACGAGCCAGGTGGCGTGCCGGAGTGGGCGGTGGTCGCGCTGGCGGTCGCTTCGGCTGCAGGCTTGGTCGGAGTCACAACGTGGCTGGCGCTGAGACTGCATGCGCGGATGAGACGACATCCCCAACGGAGCCAGCTGCTGGAAGAGATCGCCGAGACGGCACGAAGGGCGTCAGGCCGGCTGCGTGCGGGGGATCCACTCGCCCAGGTTGTCCTCGACTGCTACAGCGAGATGAGCAGACTGGTCGTGCAAGAGGAGGGCGTGGCGTACGAGGATCATCTTACAGCGCAGGAGTTCGCCTCGAAACTGCACGCGCACGGGATGCGCAGCGAACACGCACGGCGGCTGACGCGGATCTTCGAGGTCGTGCGCTACGGTGGGCGGAGCAGCCCCGATCTCGCTGACGAGGCCACTGCGTGCCTCGATGCCGTACGTGACCACTACGCGGCGGCAGGTGCAGGATGAACCGGCGATGGATTGCGTTGACCGCGGCGGCCGCCGCCATCATCCTCAGTGTCGTTCTCTGGCGATTCGCGGGACGCGGTCTGACGGATGCTGTGTTGCGCCCGATCCTGCGCGAGATGGCGACGATCCGGCGGTCCGTTGAACGTCTTCCGCAGATGGCTCTGTGGCTTGCGGTCATTGGATTCGCATCGTTGGTGGTGTTCCGTGTGCTTCTGCGCCACGTTGCGCTTCCACGAAGGTCGCGACGGAGGTTCCGGGTGGAGCGTCGGACGTCGGACATGGAGCGACTCGCGCGGAGCATCGCCCGACGCCGTGCGGCCTCGCACCGCCACGTGGCACGGGAGCTGATGCGTATCACCGCGCTGCTACTGGCGCGGGAACGGAGCATCACACCTGCAGAGGCGACGCGGACGATTCGTCGTGGCGAGATTCCGTTGCCAGCAGCGCTGACGGCCATGGAGGCTGGCGAGAACCACTGGAGTTGGACGCGTTCGGGAAACGCGAGGAAGTACCTGGAGGCGATCGATGTGTTGGAGAGGGGTGTAGGAGGAGGAGGGTTCCCATGCAGCTGAGCGCCGTGGGCGAACGGGCGCAAGCGATCTTGGATGAAGTGGGCAAAGCGATCGTCGGCAAGGACGATGTGCTGCGCCGGGTCATGGTCGGCCTGCTGGCAGGGGGGCACATCCTTTTCGAGGACGTCCCGGGCCTGGCGAAGACCTTGATCGCGCGATGCTTCGCGCAGGTCCTTGGGATCGGCTTCCGCCGGATCCAGTTCACTCCGGATCTCCTGCCCGCGGACATCACGGGCTCCTACGTGTTCGATCGCAGTGAGGGAACATTCCGCCTCTCGCCAGGGCCGGTGTTTGCCAATGTCCTGCTCGCGGACGAGATCAACCGTGCCACGCCGAAGACCCAGTCCGCGCTTCTGGAAGCGATGCAGGAGTTCCAGGTGACAATCGCCGGCGAGACGCACCCTGTGCCTTCCCCATTCGTTGTGATCGCGACGCAGAACCCGATCGAGTACGAGGGCACGTTCCCGCTGCCGGAGGCACAGCTCGATCGATTCATCATGCGTCTGGCGGTGGGCTACCCGGACATCGAGTCGGAGGTGACCATCCTGCGCCGACGCAGGGAACGGCGCGTGGACGAGATCCAGTTACGCTCCCTGAGTCATGGTGAGGAGCTGCAGGACATGAGGGCAGCAGTTGAGGATGTGCACGTCGATCCCGACATCGAGACCTACATCGTCTCGATCGTGCATGCGACGCGCTCCGATGCGAGCGTCTACCTTGGCGCCAGCCCGAGAGGTTCGCTGGCGTTGCTGAAGCTCGCGCGCTCTCACGCGGCGCTGGATGGGCGCGACTTCGTCCTGCCTGACGATGTGAAGGAGTACGCCGAAGCTGCCCTGGCGCATAGGCTTCTCTTGAGCCCGGATCTATGGTCGAAGCGGATCAGCGCAGGCGATGTCATCCACAGCGTGCTTCGCCGCGTGCCGGTTCCCAAGGTCGAGTGACGATGACGCGCCGCGACCGGCTTCCGTTCCCCGCTGTGATTGGCGTGCTTCTCATCATGGTCGGGTTGCTCCTGCGGGATGGAAGGACCCTTGCGCTGGCCGTGCCGTTCGTTGTCTACACCGGTGCGTGGTGGGTTGCCTCGGTCCGGTGCCCACGCCCTTGCGTTCAGCTGAGGCGCAGCCTGAGTAGCGAACGGGTCGACGAGGGGCGTACGGTGGACGTCGTGCTTTCGGTCGAGAACGGTGGCCGATCCTTGGCCTGCATGGCGCTGCACGACGGACCTCCACCGGGTGCTGAGATCAGCTCCGGCCACACGTCTTTCCTTGGGGAGTTGCCGGCCGGCCGGCGAGCGTGCGTGGAGTACACGCTGCGGGCCCCGCGAGGGGAGCATGCCGGGACGGGAACTCGGATCACGGTCTGGGGGGGGCTCCCGCTGTGCTCGAGAACGGTGCACGTGCCCTGCGAGGAGCGGTTCCTCGTGCTGCCCATGGTCCGACCGCTGCCCTCGCTGCCGATCCGCCCCCGCCGGACGCGCGTCTACTCGGGGATCGTCAAGGCACGTGCCGGAGGGCCGGGTGTGGAGTTCTTCGGATGCCGCGAGTACGTGTCCGGCGACGATGTGCGGCGGATCAACTGGCGGGCCTACGCGCAGCGGGGCGAGCTCATCGTCAACGAGTGTGAGCAGGAACGGGTTGCCGACGTGCACGTCGTTCTCGATGCGCGGGCAGCGACGAATGCCGTGGGGGGAGCGGTTCCGCTATTCGATGCAGCGATACACGCAGCGTCGTCCATGGCGTGCCACTTCCTTGATCGTGGAAACTACGTTGGGCTCCTCATCTATGGCGATGTGCTAGACTGGACCTATCCCGGGTACGGGAACCCCCAGAAGGCACGCATCCTTAATGCGTTGGCGCTTGCGGAGCCCCGCGACAAGCCGGCGTTTGCCGATTTGCGTAGCCTGCCTACGCGGCTGTTCCCGTCGAACACTCAGCTTATCGTGATCAGCCCACTGGTGGGCCGCGACGATGTGCGCATCCTCGGGACGCTTCGGGCGCGCGGCTATGATCTTCTCCTCGTCTGTCCCAGTGGGCTTCGCGCCGAGCGAGCGCATTGGGAGGCCGTTTGGCCGAAGAAGAAGGAAGCTCTCGAGGTCGCCGAGCGGCTCCTGTTGCTGGAGCGGGAGCTGCTGCTCGGGGCGCTACGAAGGCTGGGGATCGTTGTGGTCGACTGGGATCTCATGGAGCCGCTGGAGGATGCGGTCGCGCCGGCCGCAGCGTGGCTGCGCGGAGGTGCCACGCGGTGAGCATCCTATCGCTGATCCTGTTTGTCGGTGCGGGAGGGGCGGTCTTCGGCAGCGCGATCGTGTCCAACGCGCCGTTGGTTGCGGCGAGCGCAGCGCTCCTAGGGCTCTCGTGGCTCGCACTTGGGCTGAACCGGGCGATGACGCGCAGCGCCCGCAGCGCTCTCCTTGGCGGCTTCGCGGCAACCGTCGTCGTTTCCGGAGGATCGCCCGTGGCCTCGGTGTGCATCATCGCGACCGCACTTGCAGCCTGGCATCTGGGCAATGCAGCGTGCGAGATGGCTGAGGTGGGCGGCGGACAGGGCAAGCGGCGGCTGATGGTGCGGCAGATGGTTTCGATCCTGGCGGTGATCGCTGCAAGTGTAGGGTTTGCCGCCGTGGCGCTGGGACGCTCGTTTGCGTTGCCCTTCTGGGGCGCCGTTGGGTTGGGCGCGGCGGCGTTGCTGTTGAGCGGACTGTGGGTAGCGGCGGCGCGAGACGCGACCTCCGTTGCGGCTGATGAGGCGACAGCCTCGGAGGAGATTCACGAACCGGATGCGTGAAGCAAGCGGGGCGTCGCACGGACGCCCCGCTTCATGCGTTCCGAAGACCGTCTCTGCTTTAGAGCTCGGGCTCCCAGATCTCGCCGCACAGCGGCACGGTGACATACTCGTCCGGTCGGGACGCGGGGAATCCACTGATGACCCCGACGAGCATCGGGCTGTCCCAAGCGGAGCCGCGGTACAGGCGGTAGGAGAACGTGCACGTGTCTCCGGCGACGGGCTGGTCGAGCCACAGCAGGTTCAGGGTTCCTCCCGGCAGGAAGTCCTGCATCTCCCCGGAGTCGACGATCTCGATCTGCCATCCCGGCGGGATCTGTTCGATGATGCCGAGGCCATTGACGGTTTCGTTGACTTCCACTGCGACGCTGACGTACAGCGCGCCATCCTCTTGCACTTGGAGCTCCCGTCGGGCGAGGAACGGCACTTCGCCGACGATGAGCGCGCGGGTGGCGATCGCCCGGTCCCCGCCGCTTCCTGCGGCGCGAAGGGTGATCTCCACGTAGCCTTCGACGGCGAACGTGGCGGACACCGTGAGATCAGCGGTTTCGGTCTCGTACCGTCCGTCCCCATCGAGATCCCACTCGAAGACGTAGCTTGCGTCCTTGATGCAGCTCTCACAGACACTGAAGAGAACGGATTGCCCCACGAGCGGGTTGTAGGTCGATGGCTCGAAGTCGATCGACGCGGCACAGCCGCAAGCTAGACCCAGCGCGACAAAGGCCGCCGCAAGGGCGGCCACAGTGAAGGTACGTCCAGTCACTTCCCCCTCCTCATCCCCGTTGTGCCGATGGCGCCCGACCAAGCGATCGGCCGCCATCGGCACATGTGTCGAGCCTACTCTGGAAGCGGCTCGAACACTGAGGTGTTGGTCAACCAGTAGGCGATGAGATCTCGGATCATCGCGAGTTGAATCGTCTGATTCGTGTTGGGCACGGTTCCTCCGGAGATCCACTGTGATACCGCGTACTGGATCTGGTCGAAGGCGACCTGATCGGGTAGACACAGATCGATCGTAGCGGCCGCCGTGTCCCAGCGCGAGATCGCCACGGGAATGCTGAGATACTGCAGCCGGACGATCTTGTCCTCACCCTTGATGGCCTGCGATAGGCGCGGAGAGGAACTCGCCATCACGCCGCTGATCGTTACCTGATCACGCGCTCCAAGCTGGCCCTCTTCGATCTCCGGGAACGCTCCTGATGGTGCCTCAAGCGAGTAGGTGATGACGCGGTAGTCACCTGCGGGGAGCGTCTCTAGGAAGAGCCAATCGACGGCGCACGCGGCATCATCGCGACGAGCGGTGGCGTGGCTGCTGTCGCCGAGCTCGAGGGTCCACGTTGCCGGATACTCCTCGTGTACGGTGAGACCGTGGATTGTCGTGTTCGCGCGCAGCTCGATGGTGACCTCGATGTGGCCTCCTTCGATCGTTTCATCGTCCGGCAGGCACGTCTCGATGGTGCGCTGCACGGAGACGCTGGGAAGCACGGTCAGCGACCGCTCGTAGCTCCCCGTGCGCCCGCTGCTGTCAGCGACGCTGAGCGTGACATCGATCTCGCCCTGCTCATCAAACGTGTGATAGGCTACGGGCTCGGCAACCGAGAGATCCACGATCCCGTCGCCGTTGAGATCCCAATCGTAGCGATCGATCTCCGCATCTTGATAGACGACCGATCCGCTGGCATCAAGCTTCGCCTCCACGCCGACGAGAGGTTCGCCGGGATCGACGAAGAAGAAGGCTGTCGGTGGGAGCGGCTCCCTCACGCTCACGGTTCGGCTGGGGATGGAGAACGTTGAGCGCCGGTCACGGCTGTCGGTGACGACAACCGTCGATCCTGCATCCGTCGACCAGGCCCCTTCTTCGCCCGAGATGACGCGTACGCTGGCGCTCCACATGGGCATGAGCTCGAACTGCCACACGAGCGTTGTGCCCTCGGCACCACTCGCGACTGAAAGCGGCCTTGGCGTGGCATCAAGGTAGCTCAGCTCTGGAGGAAGGATCTTCTCGATGCGAACCGTCATCGGACCTGGGGACGCAGTCAGAACCATGTCGATCTGATGCGGTGTGTCGTCGCCGGCTTTGGCGACGAAGACCCCACCTGTCTCATCCGCTAGATTCTGAAGGAGGCTGCGGTTGATGAGTGTCCCAACGCCTATGGGCACAAGGATGATCCCCGCCTCCGCAGCGACATCGCCCTCGACTTCTGGGGTTCTCCCGACGTTGCTCTGGCCATCGCTGAGGATGATTTCTATGAGCCGTGCGTCGTCGCGCCCCCAGTCAAGAAGCTCCTGACGGGCAACACGGAGTCCTTCGCCGAGGGCGGACTTGCCTCCGGTCTCCAGATCCGCAATGGCCCGAGTCACGCGCGTTTTGTCCTCCGTCAGCCCCACATCAAGCCACGCGCGATCGGAGAACGATACGACTCCGATGCGGTCGCTGGGCCCGAACAGAGGCAACAGGTCAATGGCCAGGCTGGCCACGTCTCCGAGTCCTCCGGTTGCCGTTGCTGACACATCGATGACGAAGATGCAGTCCACGGGGACTCTGTCGTCGGGCTCTGCGCCCTCGACGAACAGCTTCAGCGTGGCGATCTCCGGCGATGCCCCAGCGCCGGCGACGTAGATCTCTGTCGGATCGGCCATCTGCTCCACTCGGATGAGCGGCGCGCTCCATGCCGCGAGGGAGAGAATCGTTGCGGCAAGGAGGATTCCGGAAAGAACGGCGAGGGGATGCCCCCTCGCCGCTCGTAGCTTTCTCGTCATGGACAACACCCTTCTCCTTCGCTTCACGCGTCCCACACCCCCAGGGCCTTGTTGGGCCTAGATGCCTCCACACTCGGGTGCGGAGGGCGGGCACGGCTCCGGCTGGATGTCGCACTCATCGACGACCGATGACGGCAGCGGCTCACAGATGTTCGTCTGTGTCAGCCAGTAGGCAACGATCGTCTTGAGCGTCTCGTAGTCGACGACGCCACCGCACGTGCGCGGAACGACCTCGTCCTCGAGCCAGAACGCGATGGCTCGCTGCACCTGCTGGAACGAAATCCTGTCTGAGAGCGTGATGTCGATCGTGTCGTGCTCGACATCCCAGCGGGAGATGGCGACGATCACCGTGAGGCAGTCGCTGATGTCCACTGCGCTGTCTCCGGTGACGACCACGTCTTGACACGGCAGTGCGGAGTCGACCATGCCGAACAGATCGTTGCTGCTGACGTAGCACGGATCGCTCGACGGCATCTCGATCGACTCGGTCTGAGGCACTTCGACCTGATAGATGATGATCTTACACTCGCCTGCCGCCAGCTTGCTCGGATACACCCATTCGATCGACGAGCGCTTGAAGTAGAAGCCGTCATTCTGAATGGGGATCACACGCCAGCCCGCGGGAAGATCCTCGGCCAGGCCGACGCCGTAGAGGTCCTGATCGGCCCAGATCTCCACCTTGACGGTGAATGTGTTCCCTGCGGGCCGTCCGTCCTTGTCGTAGTAGTTGAGCAGCACGTTGTTGCATGGGACGGGCGTCGCGATCGTGCGTACCGCGTTGATGTTCGCGTCCATTGTAAGGGGAAGCGGGAGATCTACGGGCGTGCACGTGTAGGCGTAGGCCGCCAGTCGCTTCAGCGTGAACAGATCGATGGTCGCGCCCTGAGTCCAGGGTACGGCTTCGTCGTTCTGCCACATCTCGATTGCCCGCTGCAACTGCTCGGGCGCGATCTTCTGCGACAGCCTCAGATCGATTCGGTCCTCCACGTCTACCGACGTGCGTGGCACGAGGTGAGCGATGGCGGTGAGGATGCTCAGCGTGTCGTTGACCTCGATCGTGTTGTCACCTTCGACGAGCATCTCAAACGCTGGCGAACGGGCCTGAAGGATTCCCGTGATATCAAAGCATACAGGCAGCGTCGTTGCGACAAGCTGTTCCGCCGAAGGCACGGTCACCTCGTAGGTGATCACCTTCGTCGTACCCGCCTTGACCTTGTCGATGAACACCCACTGTACGTCAGCGCGCTTGAACGCAGCACCTGCGTTCTCAAGAGGTTTGACCTGCCAACCCACGGGCAGGTTCTCCTCGAGGCCGACACCGACGAGATCCATCTCGGGCTCGATGCGGACGACCACAAGGAAGGTGGTCCCCGGCAGCGCCGTCATGGTGGAGATGGTTCGCGAGACGGACACCGCTAGTTCCGCGATGAACAGCGAGTACGTTGCACGTGCGCTCGATCCTTCCGCGTCGCTGACGCGGACCGCCACCGATTTCAGACCACTCGCGGTGTAGGTGAAGGATGTGACCGGGCTGGAGGTGGACTCGTCGTAGATTCCGTCGCCGTTGAAGTCCCACTCGTAGCTGACGATCGATCCGTCACTGTCGAAGGAACCGCTAGCGTCGAACGTGACCGGCTCATCCACGCGAGGCTCGACCGGTGTAGCGGTCAGCATCGCTGTGGGAGGCATGTTCGATGCCGCGGAGATGATGATCGGATCGATGAGATTGAGGAACGCTGTGCTCGGCGCGGTCCGATTGCCGTGCAGGAACTTCACCGTCTGAATCCCCGACGAGAACTGAGGAAACAGGGTGAGTTCGGACTCCTCGCCTAGCGGTCCAAGGACGAACCCATCGGAGAATCCCTCGTTCCACCCCAGAGCGGCTGTCGCCGAGGGCGGCGCGAACTCCCATGTGTCGCGGAAGTCGAATGTATCGTCCTGAACTAGGAAGCTTGCCCCGTCGGGAACTCCCGATAGCGTGATCGTGGTCGTCCCCGCTCCCCCTCCGGGTCCACTGAGAAGCACAAAGAGCGATACCTGTCCCGTGTTGGCATCTCGATACAGGAACAGGACGGCTCCGTTGACTTCCTCAAAGCCCGTGTTGGCAACACTGGCAGTGTAGTCGTAGAACTCGGTGGCACTGGAGGGGCTTTCCAGCGGGGTCACCTGCACCCGCGTCTCCCCTTGGCTAACCTGATAAAAACCCTGCTGCTGAGCGTTCCCGCCCACAGCAAGAAGGCAGACGGTCAGCGCCAAGAGTAGGAAAAGGCCATAGGGACTGACCTTACGCACCTTCATTGCTACCTCCTTTGTTTGGTTCGTCCATTCACAAACGGCAAAAGGCATATGGAGTCCTTGGCGCTACTCTACCAGAAACGCAGGCGGAGGTCTGTAACGCCGATTACGATTGATTTCCCGCATTGGCCCTTGTTCACAGCGCCACCGCCAGCTGGAAAACGGCGGCCTGGATCGCTCGCTTGGCGGCTTCCAGGGGATCCGCCGTGAGCAGCGATAACAGCGGTCGATCGGACATGGTGACCGAGGTTGTGAAACGGATTCCCCCGGACGCTGTGAGGACGGTGGCGAACAGCCCTACCGTTGCCTCCTTCTCGAGTCCAAGCAGCAGGCCCAGCGGTGTTGTCAGCAACTGCAATGTCGACCCGAACAGCGAGCTGACTCCGAGGACCACAAGGGATCGTTCGGGACGGAACGAGATCTGGCTCTCCCAGCGCACGATGCGGAAGATGACGACGTACTCCACACCGAGCGTTGCCGCCAAGCGTTGCAGCCCCTCTACCGAAATGGTGTTGCCAACGTACGTGCTCGTGGCACGTTGGGCGTACATGACCTCCCCTGATGAGCTGACCCTGGCTGCGGCGATCGCTGCGCACTGCTGACTGGCGTAGGCCCGGATGCGGTCCAGATCCGCAGCGGGCACGGGCGCGGCGGCTTGTACGAACACCGCCACCCTTCCCTGCTGAGCGACGCAGGGGATGGCGCAAGCGATTACCACAACCAAGCCGGCGACGACTCGGCGCATGTGAAGCGACGTTCGGACCATCACTGTCCCACCATCCGTGTGGTTGTCTTCTTCTGGTGGGAAGTCTAGTCCGTGGGCGTATAGGGAGAACAGGAACGGTGTCGAGCGTCGCGACGGGGTTTGTCTGACCGCTGCTGGACATCTGTCCAGCGGATCGGCTTCGACCACATGACGGGGCTGACGTTCCCTTGTTGAAGTGAATGCCCCTTAACGCGGACGATGCGCCGGTCGGCGCGTGATAATCGAGATGCTGTCGTCCGAACGTCCAGGCCAACGCGCTGCGCCACAGGCGTGGCGGGGTTCTGGCAGAAGGCGACGAGGCGGAAGGTCAGCCTATGTCGCCGTGAAGGATTTCCTTCGGGTTCTGTGCGCTGTGGGGATGCGTCGGACCGGCGTACACTTTCAGCTTCCGCAGCATCCGGCGCCCGAGCTTCGATTTCGGCAGCATGCGCCGCACCGCCTCCCGGACAGGGAGCGTCGGACGCCGATCGACAAGGCGCCGGTACGGGATCTCCTTCAGGCCACCGATGTAGCCGCTGTGCCGTTGGTACAGCTTCTGATCCCACTTGTTGCCGGAGAGGTCGACCTTCTCCGCGTTGATGACCACGATGTAATCGCCCGTGTCGACGTGCGGGGTGTAGATGGGCTTGTGCTTGCCTTGCAGCAGAACCGCAATCTCACTGGCCAAACGCCCAAGCCTCTTGCCGTCAGCGTTGACGAGGAACCACGCGCGGTCCCACGTCTTCCCGACCTCTTCGTTTCGCGCCACAAATGTTCGTTGCATCGCCATCCCTCGCGCAGTCTCGTGACAAACTGGCGGATTATACGTTGCCCTGCAGAACGTGTCAAAAGCCGACGCGAACGGTCTCCTCCGGGGACGGTCCCAGGGAGATCAATCGGACCGGCGCCGAGGCGGCGTCGGCGATGATCTCCAGCAAGGAGTGCGCAGACGGAGGCAGCTCGTCGACGGAGCGAACGGACGATAGCGGCTCATCCCACCCGCGGAGAGTCTCGTACACCGGGCGGCACCGGGAAAGCCGTGCAGCATCCAGAGGGAAGCTGTCCTCGGTGCGGCCGTCGAGCTTGTAGCGGTGACAGACGAAGATGCGGTCCTCTCCCGCCAGGATGTCGAGCTTGGTGACGGCCAGCGCCGTCGGGCGGTTTAGCCGCGCCGCGTGGCGCAGTGCGACGAGATCGAGCCAGCCGCAGCGTCGCGGCCTTCCTGTCGTTACCCCGAACTCGCCCCCGCGCTCCCGCAGCTCCGCAGCCTTCTCGTTCTCGGGGAGTTCCGTGGGGAACGGGCCTTCGCCGACTCGAGTCAAGTACGCCTTGACGACACCGATGCGCTCCTCTGCCGCCCAGGACGGTAGCCCTGTCCCGGTGGCGAGGCCAGCGAGCGTCGTCGAGGACGATGTGACGAACGGGTACGTGCCAAAATCGACGTCGAGGAGCGCTCCTTGAGCGCCCTCAAACAGGACGGTTCGATCGGCATCGATCGCCGCGGCAATGGCCGCGGTCGCATCGCCGATCGACGAGAGGAACGGCGATGCAAGATCCAGCAACTCATCGACGATGGCGTCTGCGGTCAGATCAGCCAGCTGTGGGTCCGCTGGGAACGCTTGTTGGGCTGCGCCAAGCCCGGTTGCGATCCTCTCGGCAAGCTGCTTCCGGTGTAGCAGGTCCCCAACCCGCACGCCCCTACGAGCGGCCTTGTCGCGGTACGCGGGACCGATGCCTCGTCGTGTGGTTCCCAGCCGCGCAGCGCTGCCTTCCAGTTGCTCGACGACGCGGTGGTACGGCAGGATGAGATGCGCGTTCTCCGCGAGGAGAAGCGCGGGCTCCCATCCCAACGCAGCCTGAACCTGTTGCGTCTCCTCGCGAAGCACCGAGAGATCGATCACCATGCCGCCGGCGAGGACGCACTGCGAGCCGCGGTAGAACGCCCCAGCAGGGAGCAGATGCGTTCCGTAGCGTTTGCCCTGATGGATGATCGTATGGCCAGCGTTGGGACCACCGTTGAACCGCACCACGCAATGGGCATCGGCAGCCAGGAGATGGGTGATCTTCCCCTTACCTTCGTCGCCCCACTGCATGCCAAGCACGGCGGTTGCGCTCATCCTGCCTCCTTTTTTCTGGAGTCGGTCTCGGACGTGGCACGTTCCAAGCCCACGATCAGGGCTGCGCCTTCGACGATGAGCTCGCGGTGGAACGACAAGGCTTCCGGCCCCTCATCCTTCAGGGTGACCGCGAGCAGCTCGCTCGCGACATGATCGCGGTGGTCGTCGAGTATCCGGACGAGCACTGGATCGCCTGCGTAGCGCAGGTTGATGCGATCGGTGACCTCGAACCCTGCATCCTTTCGTAGCATCTGCACGCGGTGGATGATCTCCCGCAGCAGCCCCTGCTGGCGAAGCGCGTCCGTCAACGTGGTATCCAACAGCACCCGCAGCGAACCCTCCTCCACGGACTGCCACCCGTCCGGCATCACAAGCTCCGTTTTCACGTCCTGAGGATGAATCTCAACCGTCGCTTCGCCGAGGTCGGCCGAGATCGGACCGCCCGCAAGCTGCTTGCGCAGTTGGCTGGCGTCCTGAGAACGGATCCACTCCCCAGCAGCCTGTGCGTTGGCGCCCAGCCGCGGGCCAAGCGATGCGAACTGCGGGACGCAATGCGCCTCGAGAAAGCGGTCCAGGTCCTCGGCGAACTCCAGCTGCTCGACGTTCAGTTCGGCAGTGATCAGCTGGGCGATGTCCTCCAGCTCCTGCGTGTGGTCCGATGGCGCGTGAACGACCAAGCGGGAGAGCGGCTGTCGCACGCGGATCTCCGCGCGGCTCCTCGCCTGGCGGCCGAGGGCGACGATCGATCGTGCCAACGTCATCCGCCGCTCCAGCGGCTCATCGACGGCGAGCTCGCCGGCCTCGGGAAAGCGGCAGAGATGCACACTGATCGGGTCGTCCGCGCACCGAAGCTCCTGATAAAGCGCCTCTGCGAGGAACGGCACAAACGGAGCGATGAGCTTCGCCAGGGCCTTCAGCGTCTCATAGAGCGTGGCGAAGCCAGCGATCTTCTCAAGGGTCAATCCGCCGCGCCAGAACCGCCGCCGCGATGCGCGCACGTACCAGTTGGAAAGATCGTCGACGAAGCGCTCGATGGCGCCAGTCGCGGTGAGCACATCGTAAGCATCAAGGGATGCAATCACGGTCTGTGTCGTGGATGCGGCGCGCGACACCAGCCAGCGATCGAGGGGGTCGAGATCTTCGGGCTGTGCGCTGTGGCGCTCGGGGTCATAGCCGTCGATGGTCGCATACAAGGCGAAGAAGTCGTACGTGTTGCGCAGCGTGTCGAGGAACCGGTAGAGGGGTTCCTTCACGTCTGCGTCTCCGAGCCGCTTGGAGGTCCAGGGGGAACTGGAGGCATAGAGGTACCAACGAATGCAGTCGGCTCCGTAGGCATCGATGAACGTCCACGGGTCAACGACGTTGCCGCGGCTCTTGCTCATCTTCGCGCCCTTGTCGTCCAAGCCCAAGCCGGTCCCGATGCAATTCCGGAACGGAACCGCACCGTGGACGAGCGTGCTTGTCGCAAGCATTGTGTAGAACCATCCGCGGGTCTGCTCCGCGGCCTCGCAGATGAAGTCCGCAGGGAAGTTCTCCGCGAAGCGATCGCGGTTCTCGAAAGGGAAGTGCCATTGCGCGGTGTGCATACTCCCCGAATCGAACCAGGTATCGATGACGTACGGGACCCGGTCCATGGTGTCATCGCACGAGGCGCACCGCAGCGCAACCCGGTCGATGTACGGCCGGTGCAGCTCGACCTCGCCGGCGAGCTTCGGGTCCGTGGCGCGCTGCGCCAGTTCCTCCCGGCTCCCGATGGCCGTGACCTCGCCACAGGCGCGGCAGATCCACAGGTTGAGTGGCGTGCCCCAATACCGATCCCGCGACAACGCCCAGTCCTTCAGGTTGGCAAGGAAGTCGCCCATGCGGCCTTCTCCTACATGAGATGGGTACCAGTGGATCCGTGCGTTGCCTGCGATCATCTCGTCGCGGACAGCGGTTGTGCGGATGTACCACGAGTCCGCTGCGTAGTACAGGAGCGGCGTATCGCAGCGCCAGCAGAACGGGTAGTCGTGGACGTAGGGGGCGGAGCGGAAGAGCCGCCCACGGTCCTGAAGATCACGGATGATCTCCGGATCCGCGTCCTTCACGAAGCGCCCGGCACAGAGCGGGAACGCATCCGTGAAGGCCCCTTCGAGATCGACAGGCTGGACGAACGGGAGCCCCACCTGCTGGCCCAAGAGATAGTCGTCTTCGCCAAACGCCGACGCGATGTGCACCAGTCCTGTGCCATCCTCGAGATTCACGAAGTCCGCAGCGTACACTCGATGCGCTGCCGGATCCTCCGTCAGGCGGTAGGGAGGCTCGTACCGTACGCCGATCAAGGCCTGCCCGGGGAACTCACGCAGGACACGGGTTTCTCCGCCTACCGCCGATTCGATCAGGGCGCTGGCGACGATCAACCGTTCCCCGGCGTGCTCCACCTCGGCGTAGGAGGCTTCGGGAGCGACGGCCAGTGCCACATTCGCGGGCAGTGTCCACGGCGTTGTGGTCCAGGTCAGAAGCGCCGTCGGCACTGCCTCGTCACGCTTGAACTCGCTGTTCTCGTCGGAGATGACGGGCATGCGCAACGTCACGGAGGGATCGTCGACCGAACGATACCCTTGAGCGACCTCGTGCGAGGACAGTCCCGTGCCGCAGCGAGGGCAGTACGGCAGGGTCTTGTGCCCACGGTACAGCAAGCCCCGATCGAAGATCGTCTTCAGCTCCCACCAGACGGATTCGATGTAGTCGTCGGTGTACGTCACATAGGCGTCCTCGAGGTCGATCCAGAAGCCCATGCGCTCCATCATCCGCTCCCACTCGGCCTTGTAGCGCCAAACGGACTGCTTGCAGCGCTGGACGAACGTCTCGACGCCCAATGCTTCGATCTCGGGCTTGCTGTTGATCCCCAATTGCTTCTCGACCTCAAGTTCGACGGGAAGGCCGTGGGTGTCCCACCCGCCGCGACGGAGCACGAAGCGGCCGCGCATCGTCTGGTAGCGGGGGAACAGATCCTTGTACACGCGGGGCATGAGGTGCCCGAAGTGCGGGCTGCCGTTCGCCGTTGGCGGCCCTTCATAGAACACAAATGGCTCGCCTTCGCGGCTCGCAGCGAGCGATGCCGCGAAAACATCCCGTTCCTTCCAGAACGCGAGTACAGCGGCTTCGCGCTCGGCTGGGTCTGCGTTAAGCTTCCCGAACGTCTTCATCGCGCTCAATCCTCCACGTCAACAGAATACCTTCGCCAAACAAGAAGCGTAAGAGAAACCGATGCGAGAGGCCCCTAGCGGGGCACTGGAATGTAGATCAGAAGAGGCAACGCAACGCTGTTCGCTGCAGGCATGTCCACACCTCGCCGGATCATAGCTCGACGTCCCGATGCCGTCAACACGCCGCGCAGTCTGTGGCGCGTGAGGGGTGACGGTTGTCCGATCGCGCGTTGGGTCGACCGTCCGATGTTCGTGGGTAGCCGGTCGTCCGTAATGGCTCCGCGACACCCTACCATCGACGTCGATTCGATTCCAGCGAGGTGAGTCATGGTACGGCGCGTATTCGTCGGTTTGGTGATGGTGGCGGCCGCTGCGACATTCGTCGGCTGTCTTCCCGAAGAGGGACCGGTGGCGGTGCTCTCCGCCGGGGCGACCCACGGCGAGGCGCCGCTCACGGTCGCGTTTGACCTATCCCTGTGCCGCTCTGCAGCGGGTGAATCGTTGACCTTCCGCCTGGACTTCGGGGACGGAGGCGACGCGTTGACCGGGAGCGACCTCGAAGACGTCGTTCCCCACGTATATGAGACGACTGGGCAGTTCATCGCGCGCTTGGTTGTGACGGATGCACGAGGGCAGCAATCCGCGACCTCGCTCCCGATTACCGTGTCGTCTGACGCCCCTACGATCGGGCTCGAGGTGGGGATGCTTGCGCCCGATTTCGAGACGACCACCCTGGACGGCGAGCGGCTGATCCTGTCGGAGACCCGCGGATCCGTCGTGTTACTCGACTTCTGGGGTGCGTGGTGCGCTCCTTGCCGCCGCAGCCTCCCGCATCTCCAGAGCCTCCTTCGAGCCTTCGCTGACGAAGGGCTGGTCGTGATCCTTGTGAGCACCGACTCCAACGCCGCGGATGCCGAACAGTATCTCACGACGAACGGCTATTCGGATCTCATCTGCGTGTGGGAAGCTGGAGGCAAGCAGGGCAACGCGATCGTCCAGCTGTACGAGATGGTCGGCAGAGGCATCCCGCGGACGTTCGTCCTCGATCGACAGGGGATCATCCGCTACGTAGGCCATCCCTCGGGGCTCTCGGGGGATGCGATTGCCACGTTGCTGTGACACGGCTGCGGGTTCCGTAGAGCGCTTGCGTACGGGCCTGCGTTTTCCGTCGCAGGACGGTCGCGCGATGCCCGAGCTTCGCAGCGGCAGGATGGACCTCATTGGTGCGCGCGGCGCCCACCTGTTTCCAGATCCTCCACCCGCAAGGTTTTCGATGACGCCTTTCTCCGGGTGAAGCTGCTCGAGGAAGGTCGGCCGCTCGAGGCTCCGCCACTGATCCCGCATTGCCGATGGTAGGGGCGGCTCCTACAATGGCGCGATCCTCGCGGACAGGTGATCGCATGAAAGAGCAACTGCGGAGGCTCCTTGGGCGGATGGACGCGGACTACGCGGATGTCCGGTACGAGGACAATCAGAAGACGGCAATTCGCTACGAGGGACCGGATCTACGGCAGATCGCGACGTACTCGACCTCGGGGGGGCACGTCCGGGCGTACGCTCGAGGCGGAAAGGCGCTGGGCTCGTTCTCTCATCTTGAGGATGGGGAAGAGATCGCGCGGCAGACGAGCGCCGCCGCGGGACAGGCGGCACAGCGACGGGATCGCAAGCTACGTCTCGCGGAGGCGCCCGCGCTGACCGACGAGTTTCCCGTTGAGCCGGAGCACGACCCGCGCACCGTCTCCCTTGCGGACAAGCACGCCTTGGTGGAGCACTACAACCGGATGATCCTCAAGGCGCCGGGCGTGGCGACGACCATCTGCGAGTACGACGAGTTCTCCTCGCGCCGCGTCTTTGTCAACACCGAGGGAACGGCCATCGCGTATGACTTGCTGATCGTGAACATCGCGGGGCTGATCGTTGTCCGGGGCGGTGGCGTCGTGCAGCAGGTGCGGTTCGCGTTCGGCGGTAGCGATGAGTTCGGGCGCGTACTGGACCGAGACGACGACCTGCAAGATAGGATCGCAACGGCGTGCCGCCTGTTGACGGCACAACCCGCGCGAGCTGGCGTGTTCCCTGTGGTTCTCGATCCCGATGAGGCGGGTGTGTTCATCCACGAGGCGTTCGGGCATCTCTCCGAAGCGGACGGACTTCAGGGCAATCCGTCTTTCCGCGAGAAGCTGGCGCTCGATCGCGAGCTCGGTCGGGAGATCCTGAACGTTTCCGATGACCCGTCTCTTCTCGGCCAGCCAGGCGGATACATGGTCGATGATGAGGGCGTTCTCGGCGTGAAGACGTCGCTCATCCGTCACGGAAGGCTGAGTGGCCGGCTCCACTCGCGGGAGACGGCCGCAGAGTTTGGCGAGCCGTTGTCGGGGAACATGCGGGCCGTGGATCATCAGTTCACGCCGATCGTGCGAATGTCCAACATCCTCATCGAGTCCGGCGACTCGACGTTTGATGACATGGTGGCGTCGATTGAGGATGGCTACTACCTTGTGGGCGCCCGAGGAGGGCAAACCTCCGGAGACCAGTTCAGCTTTGGCGCGCAGTGGGGATACCGCATCGAGGGTGGCCGGCTGGGTCCGATGGTGCGGGACATCAACATGAGCGGAGAGCTGTTCTCCACCCTGCAAGCCATCTCCATGATCGGCGACGATGTCACGTTCGGGGAGCGCGGTGGATGTGGAAAAGGTGGCGGGGGACCGATGCAGCTCAATCGGAAGTCGGGCAAAGGAGCCCCTCACATCAAGATCGACCACGTGACCGTAGGAGGGGCGTCATGAACCGGCTGCTTGCGGAAGCGCGGAAGATCGCGGATCAAGCTGAGCTGTACTGGGAGAGGGTCAAGACGATCGACGTGTTGTACCGCGACTACAACCTGGATCGCGTGAGTCTCACGGATCTTTCTTCGGTCTCCCTGCGCGCGATTGTCGACGGCCGTCTGGGCGTCTCATTTGGGGTCTCGCCGAACCGGCAGGAGCTGGTGCGGGAGGCCGCCGCGGCCGCGGCGCACGGCGGATCCGCGGGCTTCGATTTCGCGCCATCTGCGGACTACCCCCAGGTGCGGAACGCCAGCGATGCGACGGACGGGCAGACCGCGGCGGAGCTGATTGATGTCTGCGAACGGATCAAGGAGCGGGTCCAGCGGGAGCGCCCCGACATCTCCCTCATGATCAGCGCCCACACCCAAGTGAGGACACTTGATGTGGGCACAACCTGCGGGGCTGAGGCTAGCCATCGCGCGACGGCGTCTTCTGTGGGCTTCGGTGCACCGATCAAGGGAGCGGGCACGGGGATCTACAAATCCGCCTCCTCGGTGGATCCGATCCACGACCTGGAGCCGTTGATCGAGGAGTTTCTTGAGTGGTACGGATGGACGGAAGAGGCCTCGGCTCCCCGGACGGGGCGGATGCCGGTACTCCTTGCTCCAGAGGCGGCGTTTCTTTTCGCGTTGCCCCTTTGCGCCGGGATCTCCGGGGCAGCCGTGGCGCGGAAGACCTCGCCGATCTTCGATCGCGTGGATGAGCCGATCATCGGCGACGGGCTCACCGTTCGCGACGAGCCGCTTCGAGACGGGGACCCCGCCTCGCGGCCGTTTGACGACGAGGGTGTGCCGTGTTCTCCGCGCTGCTTGGTGGAGCGCGGTGTCCTTCGCGGCCTGCTCGTGGATCAATACGCGGGGGCGAAGCTCGGAGCGGCATCGACCGGGAACGGATACAAGCGCGAGCTGTTCCGTAGCGGTACAGAGGTTCCGATCCACACGTGGCCCACCCACTTGACCATCGATGCCGGGACGCGCTCGTTCCGCGACATGCTGACCGAGATGGAGGAAGGGATCCTGCTCATCGGCGGGATGGGGTTCCACTCCGGCAACTATCCTCAGGGGCAGTTCGCAGTCCAGGGCATCGGATTCCACGTGGTTCGAGGGCGCGTGGTGGGACGTCTGGAGCGGACGATGGTAGCGGGCAACATCTACCAGGACTTCCTCGACGCCGACGTCAGCGAGGAACGAAGAGAGGTGGATTCGCTGGGAGGCCCGATCCTCACGCCATACCTTCGTGTGGACGGGCTTCAGGTGGCGGGGGCCAGCGCGTAGCGCCTGAACGGTGTGACGCGGCTGAGCTTGCTCGGGAAGGGAATCGCGAGTGGCGGACCTGCACGTGCTCAAGCATCCGTTGATCCAGAGCAAGTTGTCGCATCTTCGAGACAAAGCGTGCAGCAACCATCAATTCCGGCTGCTCCTCGAGGAACTGACGGCGTTGATGGTGTACGAGATCACACGCGAGTACCCGCTGCGGGAACAGCGTATCGTTACGCCATTGGAGGAGACCATCGGGCGTGTGCTGGATGTGCAAGTCGTGCTTGTGCCCATCCTTCGGGCGGGAACGGGAATGCTCGGCGGCGTACTCACGTTGATCCCCACATCGAAGGTCGGGCACATTGGCCTCTATCGCGATCCAGAGACGCTGCGCCCGGTGGAGTACTACTCGAAGCTGCCGGCTGAGCTGCCCGATGCGCAGATCATCCTTGTGGACCCGATGCTTGCGACAGGGGCGAGCGCAACAGCGGCCGTGAACACCATCAGACGCCAAGGCGGGCGGCTGATCCAGTTCCTCTGCCTTGTGGCGTCACCTGAGGGGATTGCCTCGTTCTCTGCAGCGTGTCCTGAGGTACCGATCTTCACGGCGGCGGTGGATCGCGAGCTGAACCGGGATGGGTTCATCCTGCCCGGACTGGGAGACGCCGGAGATCGGATCTTCGGGACATGAACCGGCGCAGACGTTCGCTCTGGATTCGGAGGCGGCGATGAATGAGGGCATCCGTGTTGTCGAGGCGCTGACGATGCGCGAGCCGGCGGATCGGAAGAAGTTGTGGTTGATCTACGAGCAAGCGTTCCGAGGGCTCAACTTGCGAACCCCCATCCACCACGGTGCGTGGGACCGTGACGCTTTTGAGGTCATGTTGGCCGATCCGGACTTCACCAAGTACCTCGTGTACACGAACGACGAGCTTGTCGGGGCATGCCTGATCACCACGGCGCTGGAGAAAGTCCCGTGGATCAACGCTGGCTTCTATCGCCGACGCTTTCCCGAGGCGTCGTCGAGAGGCCACCTCTATTTCCTTCCCGCGGTGGTGATCGATCCTGCACACCAGGATCTGCGGCGCATCGGAGCGAGGCTTCTTCACGAGGCTGTCGCCTCGCTCGGGGAGGACGGTGTCCTTGCCGTGGACTACTCGGAGACGCTACGACACAGCCTCCCCGCGTTCGTGAAACGAAGCCTCCGGCGGGACTTCCAATCGGAGGTGCTCGACCGCATGGTCTATCAGGTCTTCTACTACCGGCAGCCTGGCCCCGGTCCTACGGCTAGCTGAACGCGACGGCTTCCTCGTGCCGAGCGATGAGCTCGGGAATGTCGCTGAAGTGCGGCGCGACGTGATCGCACGCAGCCTCGACGGCGGGGTCCTTCGCGTGCACGGCGATGCTCAGACCGACGATTTCCATCACCGGGATGTCGTTGATGTGATCGCCGACGTAGCACACATCGGCCAAAGAGAGCCCGCGCTGCGCGACGACGGAGCGAACCACGTCCGCTTTGCCCCATAGATCCACGCGCAGGACACTCTCCCCGCTGAAGCGGCCATCTTCCGCTTGCAGGTGATTGGCGATAGCGAAGTCCAGCCCCAGCTCGTCGCATACGCGATCGGCGACAAGAGCGACGCCCGACGACACGATGCCGAGCAGGTAGCGGCCGCGAAGCTCGTCGATCACGTCCCGGACACCATCGGCAAGCGGCGGCGGGAAGATCTGCTCAGCGACCTGGCTTACGGGGATACCGGCAAGCAGCTCAGCGTCCCTTCGGACCCAGTCGGCGTAGTGCGACCGCTTCGGGAGGAACTCCTGGAGGAGCTGGCTCGACGCCTCGCTGACGCCCGCCGCGGCCGCGATCGCACCCCAACTGGACTCGAAGTCGACTCCGTGATAGCGAACCAGCGTGCCATCGAGGTCGAAGAAGACTGCGCGGAGAGCGCCCAATCTAGCCTTCTTCAGGGACGATGAGGTGTGTCGCCGCGTCGATGCCGAGCCGCTCCAGGGAACCGCCTGGCAGCTCGAGCGCATAGCGGAAGCTCCCGTCGACCGTGTATCGGGTCTCCGAGCCCGCTTCCATCTCGGCGCTGCCCACGTAGCCGCCGTCCGCATCGAAGAAGACGATGTCCAAATCGATGAGAACGGTCTGCATCGTGAACGCCGAGCCCGTTGGGCCACCCTCGACCTCGCTCTCGTACGCGAACAGGATCGCCGGCACGCCCTCTAGGGCTTCTTCCGGGATGCCTCGGTATCCGGTGAACCGCTCGTGGGCCTCATCGGCGATGAAGGCTGGCTGCTCGATGCGCGTTCCGTCGGCGAGTGTGAGTTCGAGGTCGACCGCGTCGCACGAAGCCAACACACCGAGCTGAAGGCTCTCAGGGGCAAGGGAGACGCGTGGTGCATCGTCCATACCTCCTCCGGGCAATACTCGAACGGGATCGTCGCCGACGCCGTCACCGTTCACGTCGTCGCCACTGTAGTCCGCCCAGTAGTTGCCAGCGCCGCCCTGTGTCCACACGTTGCTCCCGGCGTCGTAGACCCAGGCGGCGATCGACGCCAGTTGGAGGAAGGCGTTCCCGTAGAACACATTCCCGGAGGAGTCGGTGTTGGTTGTGAGGTGGCGATGCGACGAGTGGGTAAACACGTTCCCGTGGAACAGGTTATCGCGTATCACGGGTGTGCCGAACGTCGCTTGGAACAGGACGCCATCGACCATCTGTGAAATCAGGTTGCCGCGGATCTCGTTGTGGGAGCCGACCACCTGCAGGGCGTACGCGCCGCCGACGAACGTGTTTCCCGTGACACGGTTGTAGGTCGCCTGCGGGTTGAGAAGAACGCCGGTTTCGCAGCCCACGAAGACATTCTCCGCGACGTCGTTTACGGTCGCCTGATCGATTGCGACGCCGAAGGTCGTGTTGCCGTGGTAGAGGATGTTCTTGGTGACGACGTTCCCGGTCGATCCGCCGCTGAGTTCGATCCCGCTGGGGTTCGCCGCGGCGATGTTGCCCTCCACGTGATTGTCGTCCGCTGCGGTGAGGATGAGCCCGTAGTCGTTGGCGAGGAAGCGATTCTCAAGGATTCGGTTGCCCGAGGACAGCAGCAGGCTCATCGCCGCGCGGCGGTTGTTGCCCATCTCGTTGTCGCGGAGGAGGTTGTTCTCGCAGCGATACAGCCGGATCCCATCCCAGCTATTGCGGTACGCGACGTTCCCTTCGATTGTGGAGTCCCGGACGAACGCGAGGTGGATCCCGTCGCCGCTGCTCGCGTCGTTCCCGGAGATCGTCACATTGCGGCTTGCAGCCACGGTGAGATGGGCGAGCTCGTCGTCGGCGATGTAGGCGCCGTCGACGCCGTGAACGTACCGGATGGGCCTGCTGTTCAGCTGGTTCGTCGGATCGATGCTGTGACGGTACTCGGCCTCGCTCTCCCCGGATACGTTGAGTCCATGCCCGACGACGTACAGCACCGTCGAACGCATGGTGATGTCCGTCGAGGACGCGATCTGTACCCCGTTGAACGAACTCGAGACGGCGCAGGAGTCCAGGGTGACGTTGGTCGCGAAGCCGATGCGGATGCCGGCACCCTTCTGGGAGCTTGCACCGGTCACGACAAGGGCGCGAAGCGTCACGAATGCCGTGGTGTTCTCGATCTTCACACCGTACAGCTCGCCCCCGGACGCGTCGATCTCCCACCCGCTGATGATGTACGGGTCTTCCTCGGTTCCGCTCCCCGACACGACGCCGTTCTCTTCGGTGAGATCGCCGTTTCCAAGGATGGTGATCGGATCGTGATCTCCCATCGCCAGAGCTGCCACCGAACCCAGCAGCAGCACGACCAGTGACACGGTCACACGTCTACTCATGAGATCTCCTTGCTGAATGCCGAAGCGTGCACCTCGCCCGGACGGGCGAGCACGACCACCCGGAAGCATTATAGTCCCGCCTGCCGAGACGCTGCAATCGTTGAGAACAGGCATTTCACCGCGCAGCAGGTTCAGTCGTGGGCGTGTGGGGGACGTGGCACAACTGTGTGGATCGTGTGAGCGCGCCGCGTATGAGGCCAATCGTCTTGGGGCGGACGTGCGCTGTGTCCCCTTATCGTGCCACCCTGAGGGCCGTTCGCCTCGTCGGACCGGGCTACACTCCCTGTATGCTCGGTCCGCACCGTTATCGTGGCACGCTCGTGCTCTGTGCCGTGGCGTTGCTGTGTCTTAGCACCGGCGTTGGTCCGCGCTCCGTTGGCGGAGCCGAAGGTTATCCCTTATCGCCGCACGGCCGTGTGGGTGTGTACCTGACATCCTACGCGGCATGCGATAGTGACACCCTCGCAGGGCTGTACGGCGCACGCGCGCGCGGAGAGCTCAACGCCGTTGTCGTCAACGTCAAGAATATGCACGGCGAGATCACCTACGCCTCTTCGGTCGCTGCCGCCCTGCGCGTCGGGGCAGTGGTCGCCCGCCTTGATCTGCGTTCCTTCGTGCGTGCGCTGCACGCCCGGGGCATCTACGTCATTGCACGTCAGGTCCTGTTCTACGATCCGAAGCTTGCCGCGGCACTTGGCTGTGAGGGCGACTGGGTCGATCCCGCCTTGCCTGAGGTGATCGACTACAACCTGCGCGTCGCCGAGGAGGTCGCGGGCTACGGGGTGGACGAGCTGCAGTTCGACTACGTCCGCTATCCGGACGACAAGGCGATCGGTGTGGTGTTCGAGGAGCGCAGGCGCGCGGTGACTGCGTTCGTCGAGCAGGCAGCGCGCCTGTTGTCGGGGCGGGTTCACCTGTCCGTAGACGTGTTCGGGCGGGTTCTGTGGCCGTGGAATGCCCGAGGGATAGACCCCATCGGACAGGTGTTGGAAGATCTCGCGGCCGTCAGCGACACGGTCTCGCCCATGGTCTATCCATCGCACTACAGCGAGCCGAAGTACACGCAAGACCCCTACCGTGCGGTATTCGACGGGCTTGCCAGTGGAACGCAGCGGACGTCGACGCCGCTGCGGCCATTCCTCCAGGTGTTCGACCGAGGAGTGCCCGAGCACATGCCTTTGCGCGACTACATTTCGGCTCAGATTCGCGCAGCGCAGGATAGCGACGCGGATGGGTATCTGTTCTGGCATCCGGCGTGTGACTACGAGGAGCTTTACCAGGTTCTCGGAAGCGTCGCGAGGCCGTAGTCCAGCGACGAGATCTCCTCCCCTGTGGTACTCTTCGAGGTCAGACGCCATCGACTTGAGGAACCGGGCGGGGCCAGGATCACCGATCCACCTCTCGCGAACGCTGGTTCTTCTCGATGCATCTTGGAGGCTGCGGTGATCGAGGTGGACAAGCGGTGTTTCCATGTGGAGCGAACCGTGGGGAGCGGTTGGGCTCGAACCGGGACGTTGGTGACAACCCACGGGGAGATCAAGACGCCGGCGTTCGTCCCGGTCGCCACCCGCGGGACGATCAAGGGCGTGGAGCCGGGAGCCCTTGCCTCGCTGGGAGTCCAGGTGGTGATCTGCAACAGCTACCACCTGCATCTCGCCCCCGGCGCCGGCGTGATCGCGCAGATCGGAGGCCTGCATCGGTTCTCCGGCTGGGAAGGACCGATGATGACCGACTCCGGCGGGTTCCAGGTGTTCAGCCTTGGCGCGGGTAAGGACCACGGTGTAGGCAAGGTGGCTTCGGTCTTCCCCGGCGACCGCGTCGGTGAGCCGCAGCGCCCGTCCTCGGGATCGCGGCCGCTGGTGCATCTCACGGAGGACGGGGTCCGGTTCCGCTCGATCCTCGACGGAGCGTGGCACGTCTTCACCCCGGAGAGCGTCATCCAGCTGCAGCACGACCTCGGGCCGGACATCGCCCTGGTGCTGGACGAGTGCACCTCTCCTCTGCACGACTACGCATACACGAAGATGGCGATGGAGCGGACGCACCGCTGGGCGGAGCGCTCCCTCGATGCATTCCACACGCTGCCACAGGCCGAGGAGACGATCGGGAAGCCGCTGCGGCAGCTGCTGTTCGGCATCGTGCAGGGCGGCGCACATCAGCAGCTGCGAGAGGAAAGCGCTGACGTCATCGGCGGTCTAGGCTTCGGCGGCGTAGCCATTGGCGGTTCGCTCGGTCGCTCCAAGGCGGAGATGCATCGCGTGCTGGAGTGGGTCATCCCACGGCTCCCCGACGGCCTGCCCCGCCATCTGCTGGGCATCGGGGAGATCGACGATGTCTTCGCTTCGGTGCGGCGCGGTGTGGACAGCTTCGATTGCGCGTCGGTGACACGCGTGGCGCGCAATGGGAACGTCCTTCTGAAAGGGGCGCCAAGGCACCGGATCAACCTGCGTAACGCGGCGTTCCGCTCCGATCCATCTCCGATTGATCCGACATGCGACTGCTACACGTGCACCCACCACTCTCGCGCGTACCTGAGTCACTTGGTGCGCAGCGGGGAACTGTCGTTCGCCCGACTCGCCACGCTGCACAACCTCCGGGCGATGACGCGGCTGCTGGCTGCGGTGCGCGAGGCGATTGCCGCGGACGCATTGGATGAGCTGGAGGAGGAGTGGGGCTTTCACGTGGACGCCAAAGGCAGGCGCCATCCCTTGTAGCGGGATGGCGCCCTATGAATCCATCCTTCCCGAGGAGAAGACGCGAGGCCGTTCAGCGTTTAGGGAAGGATGCGTCGCAGCATACTCATGAGGGATCCGAAGTCGATGGTGGCGAAGTCGATGCTCAGCGCCACCCGATGGCTTCCGGACAGCCCGGTACTCCCGAGGAACGCGTAGTCGATCCCGAAGCCTTCGAGATCGAGCCCGATGCCCAGCGTGAGTGAGGTTCCCGGATTCTGTTGCAGGATCCCTGCGCGCAACGCGAAGGTCGGGACCGGACGGTACTCCGCTCCGAGGTGGAATCGACCGCTGATCTCATAATCGATCGCTACGAGCACCTGCCCTGCGACGATGGCGGACATACCCAGTCGCGCGTCGGTCAGCAGATTGTCGCTGGTGTTGTCGTATCGAAGCGATCCGATCACGTTGTTGACGAGGAACCCGATGGAGAGATCGTCTATCGCCACGCCAGCCACGTTGAGCGAGTTCAAGCCGACGAATCCCGACAGGTCGAACGTGATGCCGTACCCGCGCGCATCGGCCACGGCGGTCGACAGGAACTTGAGGCGTGTGCCGATGGCCCAGTCGAACGGCAAGCGTGGCAGGAACGACAGTGTGTGAGGCGAAGCGCCGAACCCTGCGAGGATTGCCGTGCTGCGATAGCGCAGCGTCTCCGTGGGGTTGCCGCCGGCGTCGTATCCCGCGATGTCCGACGAGCTGAGATTCAGGAAGGCGAGGCCCCAGCTCGGGAAGGTGACGCCCAGCGCTGTGTAGTTCGCTGCCCCGAGGTGCAAGGCGTAGAACGACTGGAAGCTCGCCGATCCGGAGTCCGCGAGACGCGCAGCGTTGTAGTACAGCGCCTCCACGCCTACGGAGGACGCAACGCCCGCACCGCCCAGACCCACACCGCGCACTCCCGGATCGATTTCGGTAACGGAGAGCGCGCGGTCCTGTCCTAGTCCACAGAGGCCCACTCCCAGGAGGGCCGCGATAAGCAAAGCACCGTATCGTTTCACGTTGTCTCCCTCCTCGTCAGCGGACGATCAGCAGTCGGAAGACTGCTGAGCTGATGGCTTGGCCAGTCGCATTCTCGCCGGTGATGACATAGAGGTAGAGGCCGTTCCCTAGCCTCTCGCCGGTCTCGTCGGTGAGATTCCATTGGTACTCCGTCGTGCCCGCTGCGAGATCTGCCTCGAACACCATCCGCCCCTGAATGTCGAACACGCGCAGCCTCAGGCCGGTTGAGCCCTCGGGTGCAGCGAACACAATCCGCGCTGTCGTTGCCGCCGGATTCGGGAACGAGAACGTCCCGATCTGCGCTCCGGTCTCGGCAATCACGACTTGCCGAGTGTGGGTCGCCGTGGCTCCTTCATCATCGGTCACCGTCAGCGTGACGGTGTAGGTTCCGATGGTGGCGTAGGCGTGCGTCGGGTTGCGCTGAGCGCTGGTTGCGCCGTCTCCAAAGTCCCATCCCCAGTCAACCAGATTGTCATCGGCGTCCGTCGACTGGTCGGTGAACTGGATATCCTGGTTGATCTGCGGCAACGCCGGGGCGAACGTGAAGTTCGCTACGGGTGCGACGTTCACCGATGCGCCGACGATGATCTCCTGCGTGGCGTTCCCGGTTGCCCCCTCGTCATCGGTCACGGTCAGGGTGACCTCGTAGGTCCCTGCCTCGTCATAGCGGTACGTGGGCGTTTGCACGGCGCTCGTCGCACCGTTTCCGAACTCCCACCGCCAAGCGGCGATCGTCCCGTCGAAGTCGAGAGACTGGTCGTAGAACGTCAACGTATCCGAGGTGGTGGGGTTGAGAGGCGCGTACGTGAACGCCGCCTCCGGCGGCGTGTTGATCTCTACGGGTACGGCAACCGTGTGGAAGTCGGTGACGCCGTCGTTGTCGATCACCATCAGCGTCACCGGGATCGCCCCGCCGACATCGAAGATGTGGTTGATCGTCATGCCGGTTGCGTCGGCGATGCCATCGTCGTTGAAGTCCCACTCGAAGAAGTCGACACGGCCGTCTTCGTCGAACGACTCACTGGCGTCGAACGTCACGACCTGTCCCACCTTGGGCTGCTCCGGATCGAAGGTGAAGACCGCTGTCGGACGGATGAACTCCACCGACACGACACGCGTCTTGAAGCCGAACGCACCGTCGTCGTCGGTCACGCGAAGGGTGACGATTTTCGCTCCGCCCGTGAGATAGACGTGCGCAGCATCGGCCCCCGTGGCATCGTAGTCGCCGTCGTCATCGAAATCCCACTCGTAGGCGGCGATCGTGCCATCAGGATCACCGGATCCCTCGGCGTGGAAGTTGATGACCTCGTTGATGTTCGCTTCCTCCCCCTCCTGCGGCTCGAATGTGAAGTCCGCTTCGGGGGGCTGATTCGCGCCTCCGGCGCCTCCCACCTGTACGGGAACGCCGTGCGTCTCTGCGCCGAACGCCCCGTCGTTGTCGGTGACGATCAGCGTTACCGGATAGACGCCGGCGGCTGGCCAGCTGCGCGTGGCGGCCATCCCTGTCGCGTCGGTCACTCCGTCGTTGTTGAAGTCCCACTCGTAAAGAATGATGTTGCCGTCAGCGTCTGCTGAGCCGCTGGCGTCGAACGACACCGTCTGTCCCGTGGTGGGGTTTGGCGGCGCGAAGGTGAACGCCGCGACAGGCGGACTGGCCTGCACCGGCACGACGTGGGTGACGAAGTCGAACGCCCCGTCATCGTCGGTGACCTTCAGCGTCACCGGTCGGGCGCCGACTACATTGAACGCGCGGGTCACTGTGGCGCCAGTGGCATCCGTGACGCCATCGTTGTTGAAGTCCCACTCGAAGATCACCACAGCACCGTCAGGATCGCTCGAGCCTCCGGCGCCGAAGGTCACCATCTGCCCGATCTTCGGCTGGGCTGGGGTGAAGTCGAACGCTGCTGTGGGTGGTGCGTTGCGGACAACGATCCGGCGGAAGGTCGACACCGTGCCGCCTCCCGTACTCGTGACCGTCAGATCGACCCGGTAGGTTCCCGGCTGTGCGAAGGTGTGCCTCGGGTTCTGCTGGCTGCTGAAGGTGCCATCCCCGAACGCCCAGTTCCACGAGGCGATATTGCCTGTGGGATCGAACGATTGATCGAGGAACTGCACCTCGTCCTGGGTGGTCGGCCCTGCGGGGGCGTAGTTGAACGCGGCACTCGGTCCGAGGACGGTGATGGCCTGCGACGATGTATCCGTCGCGCCGTCATCATCGGTGACGGTGAGCGTCACATTGAACGTGCCTCCGTTGGCATACTGATGCACAGGGTTCTGGTTCGTGCTCGCTCCGCCATCGCCGAACGTCCAATTCCATGCGACCACGATTCCGTCGAGGTCCCAAGACTCGTCGGCGAAGGCAACGGGATCACTGATCGTGGGGTCCACAGGATCGAAGCCGAAATCGGAGATCGGAGGAACCGTGGTCCCGATGCCGAACAGGCCAGGGTCGACCGTGACCGGAATGTCATTCCCGTCTCCATCGCGGAACACGGTTCCGGGCCCGGTGAGCGTTAGGCTGATGAAGCAACTCGCCCCCGCCCCACCGACGGCCTCGACGAAGACGCGCAGGACCTCGCCCGCCAGGACACCGGCACCGCCGACGATGGCAGCGGTCACGTTGGCTGTGCCCGTCACGTTGTCGATGATCTTGAAGAAGAATCCAGAGAAGCCGTTCAGTCCCTGGATGTCTGTGATGTGTACGACGGTCGGGTCGTACGTGATCACCCCTTGGATGTCGGTCACCCCAGGCGGGGGTACCGCACTGACCGTGACATCCACCGTTGTTGTGCCTCCGACCACCGTTGTCGCGTCTTCGACGTTCACGCTGGCCTGTGCGAAGGCCAACGCAGGAACGGTGAGAAGGCAGATCACCACCAAGCAGAGTCTGACTCTCATCTTCTCCTCCCGGACGACATGAACCTCGCGTCAGTCGGTATCATGGCTCACGTGCGAGTCTACGAACCTTGCAGTGGATGCGCCAAAGACAGATGTCTCCCCGCATTTCGCCGGCGATCACCCGGCACGCGGCAGGGCGCTGGCCGCAACGGGGACGGTACGCCACGCTGTCAGTCGGAGGCGGCGGGGCTACGGGCGAGCCGATTCGGCGCTAGAAGGAGAAGTCCGTCGATGCGACGACCGATACGCCGCCGAGGAATTGCGGGTCCTGAAGGAGGACCGCCGCGTCGATCGACAACCCGGGAAGGGCGAGGATGCCGACACCGAAGGCCGGAATCCCATCACTCAGGCCGGCACGAAGGGCAAGCCCAAACACGCCGATCTCGATCCCGACATGGGCTGAGTTGAGTTCGGGCTCGGCCGGGTAGAGCCCCACCTCTCCAGCCACGCGGATAGCCCACTCGGGAAAGTCGATTCCGAACCCCGCGTGGTGCCCCCACGGGATGGTCTCCGTGATCTCGTGTCGCGTACCGGACCATTGGAGCCCCGAACCGCCGAGGTCCGACGTGCGATAGCCAAGGTGCAGCGTCCAGCTCTCGAATCCAGCGGACGCACGGGCGGCCAGATCCGCTCCGAATCCGCGCGCGCTGGCGCTGCCGGCTCCCGCACTCACGAACAGCTTCAGGCTTGCGCCCAGCGCAAGCTCCCCGTCCCACGGCAGGTCGAGCGCCTCGCTCAACGCGTAGCCGGCGGAGGCGAGGAGCAACGTCTCCGTGGCGTCGAACGTGCCCGTGTCGGTTGGGATGTCTCGGTCGCTACGACGCACGAGCGTCAGACCGCCCGCGAACTCCGATTCGGGGAAGTGGTAGGTGGCGCTGAGGTACTGAGAGCTTGCTCCGGAACTGGGGTCGAACTTGCTCTGGTACATCCCACCCACGTGCGTTCCCGTCAGGGAGGCCAGGCTGGCGGGGTTGTAATAGCCGGCGGTGCTGTCGTCGGCGATTGCGACGAACGCGTTGCCGAGTGCCAGCGCTTGAGCGCCGATTCCATCGCGCGTGAGGATCCCTGCCCCGGTCGATGGGGGCTGCTCCTGTGCCACCCCCTGTGTGCCCAGTCCCAGGATCAGAACGGTCACCAGGGCGTAGATCGCGGTCTTCGTCATCCCATCCCCTTTCCCGAACGCGGCGCGGTCACGAGCGCCAGTAATCCGGCGCTGGTGCGGCCAGCACCGGCTTGCCGTCCGACGATCGCGCGCGACTCGTTCGGCGCGTAGCGTAGCCGGGTGCGTAGCGTGGGGAGACGACGTCGGTCAGGAGCCGAGGTCCCATTTGGCCTGGTTCTTCTCGAGCGCCATGTGCGCCGCGGAGCAAGAAGGCGGCCCAGGAGGTGATCCCCTGGGCCGCCGTGTGGTTGTGTCCTGCGTTATCTGTAGATGGCGACCTTGCCGATGTCCGTGATCACGGGATCGTCTTGGCCGACGAACTGCACTTCGATGCGGTAGTAGTACACGCCGTTGGCGAGCACATCGCCCGCGTTGTTCTCGAGGTGCCAGTCGAGGTCGTTCGGACCCCAGCCGGAGTCGTACACCAGCGCGCCGGAGAAGTTGTAGATCCGCACCCGGATCTCATCCACCGGCAACGTCCCCTTGACGCTGAACGTCGTGGTGTGGATGTCATCGACCGGGTTCGGTGAGCAGCCGAAGCTGAGCACCGCGCCGTTGACGGAGATCTCCAGCTCGTACGGGATGTCACGCCCGCGCACATCGCGCAAGACGTCGACGTCCACCAGAGCGTCCGACGCGTCGTCCGCTGTCTCGAAGAGGATCGCTGCGCCCTCCGCGAGGGCTGATCCTGACAGCTTGGCGGCGGCGAAGCGCACCTCGCCTGCGACGTTGTCGATGAGGCTGGCCAAGACCTCGAATCCGTTCACCCCCACGACACCGGTGATCGAGACCTCTGAGGGATCGAAGTACAGCGTCCCCTGGATGTCCGTCAGCTCGGCGGTGGAGTCGCTGATGACCAGCTGCCCCATCGCAGTGATCTCCACTCGCGCCATGCTGTAGGACATCGGACCGAACTGCGCCTCGGCCATCGCCGACAGTGTGCGGATGCCAATCGCAGCTTCGGCGATCCAGCGTGCATCGGTGATGTCGATGTTGCTGTCCGGCGGGATGTGCGGCGGAGCGACATCCGCGTTGGCCTTCTGTGCCGCAGTGAGAGGTCTGATACCAATGGCGAACTCCGCTGCCCAGCGTGCATCGGTGATGTCGACGGCCCCGTCCTGGTTGACGTCGCCGGCGAGCGTCCCACCGCCTGGCGCCGGCGCGGTGTCATCGAGCGTGATCACGCCGGGGTCCAGGATGTAGGGCGCGATGTCCGCGCTCGCTGGATCGCGCAGCACGTCGAGTCCGGTCATCGCCGCATCGCAAACGTCGCCGTCGCTGCCCGTGCCCGTGACCTCAAGCTGGGCGAACACGCCGGCAGCCGGTACCTGACCCGCGATGAGCCTTGCGGTGAACGTGACTTCGACCGGCTGGCCTGCTGCATCCGGGTCGACGATGATGACGCCTTCGACGGTGTACGGATGGACGCCGACAACACCGTCAACGTCCAGCAGGTCGGAGTTGGTGATCAGCAGCGTCTCCGTCGGACCGACCTGGAAGTCGGCCATGTTCGGAGCAGTCGTGGAGATATCGACTACCCCGGCTCCCGTCGGATGGACGGCGGTATCATGGATGATGATGGTTGGCACGCCGCCCCCCGCACCCACGGTCACCGGACTGTGCGCGACCAACGGTTGCGGGTCCTCGATGCCGGAGCGCGCACAACCGGTGTGCACGACCACGGTGGACACGAGGAAGTCCCCATCGGCCAGGCCTGTGCCGGCGAAGTCCGCGACGATGTAGAAGCGGCCGACGTCCGCCACGATGAACAGCGGCGCACCGATGAAGATGCTGCGGCCGTCGAGGATTGGCGCCGGGACCGTCTGGATCAGGAGGTCCCCGCCGCTGTATCCGGGTGTGCCGTCGTTCTCGCGATAGAGGTGGAGGTTGACGACGTCCTCGGGATCGATCGTCGATCCGTCATCGAGGCGCACCGTGATCTCGGGAACGACAACCGGCCAGCCATCATTGATGATGTCGCCACGCGTTCCCGGGTCCTCGAGCGTGAACTGCTGAATGACCACACCGGCATCTCCAGCAGCGATGAACGCGGGGTTCGTCTGATCGGTGAGGTCGGCCTCTCGATCGGCAACGGCGGCGGTGCGGAGCAACACGACGCCCGCCGCGGGCGCGATCGGGAAAACTGGTGCTGGTGTGCCAGATGGGTTCGCCGGATCGTGCTCGAACAACGAGGAGTGGTTCACCCCATCGTAGAACGTGGTCGCGGTGAAGTCGGTCCACAGGTCATCGAGGCACACGCACGCATTGCAGTCGAAATCGGCGACGACGTAGACTGTTTCCTCGTCGTCATCGGGAACCTCGAACAGCAGGATCCCAGGGTCGCCGAACTCGACCGGGAAGTCCCCGGAAAGCGGGTTGAGGATCTCGTCGAGGAGGGTGTCTCCTGTGGTGAGTCCGAGGACGCCGTCCGTCTCCTGCACCAGTGCCAGCCGTGTCACGCAGCCCCTGGCGACGAGGTTGTTGTTCGCCGCGCCGGGGTCGAGTCCGACGATGACCGTGTCGACTCTTGTCGGGAACCCATCGGGATCCTCGTCTTCGTCGAAGTTCGGCCCGGTGACCGCGGGATCGTCGGCATCGTACAGCTCCACTTCCTGGATGACGACGTTCTGCGAGCCGGCGAAGATGGTGCGGCCGACCGTCATGTCGGCGGCGTTCGTCTCATAGTCCTTGTTCGCCGGAGCGGCGCCCGCCACCTCGACAGCATCCGTACCCTCGACCGGCATCTGGGTGCAGAACCGGGAGCTCCGCACGATGACCGCGCCGCCGGCGGGGTCTCCGAGTCCGTCCGCGGTCTCGGCCAGGGCCTCGGTACGCAGCGTGGCGCCCACCGGAGCCGCAGGCTCGACTTGCGCGGCGAGTAGCAGGTCCATGACGCCGCCATTCGCGAGAGCGATCAGTGCGTTGGGCAACGCCGAGAACACGACACCGGTGCCGAGATCGCCAGCAGGGACGTAGTCGATGAGGTTGTCGATGCCGACATCGACGATGCCGTTGATGTTGACGTCATGCCACAGGCGGAAATCACGAAGGTGCGACGGGTCGAGCGTTCCATCCAGTTTGCGGAACGTCATCGTTCGAATCGCGGTGCGGAAGACGTCCAAACCGCGGTCGGTGAGGCGCAGCCGCTGCAGCACCTGATCGTCAGCGCCGGGCTGAATCTCGGGGACCGTCGCTGGTAGCACAACGGCCAGCAGCTGGTCGTCGAGATCGGCATCACACTGGCCCGCGCTCGCGCCGAAGGCGTAGAGAACCGCCGAGGGTACAGGGAAGGCCGCCTCGATGCGCGAGCTGCCGGTTCCCGCGGGGAACGAGGTTTCCACGTTGGCCACCTGAACCTGCAGCCTCTCGGCGAGGTTGTAGCAGCACGCATGCAGCTCGGCGACCACGAAGAACCATGCGATGGAGTCATCCGCCACAACGGTGATCGCAGGACCCTGCGCTCCGATCGGGGCGCCAAACACGGCGCGCCACTGCGCGAGGGCGGAATCGAACGGGTCGATCACGAGCCCGATCGCAGTGTCTGTCAGTTGGTTGAACCGGAGGTCACCGTTGTCGCGGTAGAGCCACAGACGGGCTACCTCCGCTCGCGGCGCAGGCGCGATGTTGTCGACGACGACGGTCTTCACGTGGGTGTCGTAGCCGTCAGGCGCCCAGTCCAGATTCTGCAGGTCATATGCGGTGCCAGGATCCTCAATCTTGAATCGTTGAAGGACGATGAGGTCCCCGGGGTTCATGATCAGCCGGCCCTGGCCGGTCGGATCGAGGTACGCGGAGGCATCCCGGACATCGGATTCGGCATCGCCGTGGAACAGGGTGAAGCGAATCGTGACCGGCGCCGACCAGTTCCCAGCCTCGCTGCGGATCCGCCCGACCAGCGTGTAGGTCCCGTCGGGGTAGTCGCCGGGGATCGTCAGCGGCAAGGGAAGGGCGAAGAAGTCCTGCTGGAGCCCGTCCAGCAGCCGGTAGTTGGCAAACGCATCGACGTCGAGGTAGACCAATGGCTCGAGCCCGTTGATGATCCGCCACATCCAGGCCTGCCACGTCCCCGGAGCCGCGCCGGCGTTGACCCCGCCGAGGTTCCAGTACGTGAACAGATCGGCCGGATGTCCGGTCAGGTAGAAGCCGAACATGTCGTCATCGATGGGCACGTTGGTCGTTGCCGAATCGACGTCTACTAGGTAGTTGGTTGCCGGAATCCCGTCGAGGTGCATTTGGTAGCCGGTGCCCAAGCTTCCCGGAAGCGGTCCGAAGACCGTGGTTTCCTCAAGGACGAGCGTGTTGAGCACTGGGGCGGGCGCGGCCACGGCCGCGACGCACAGCGTTACGGCCAGCAGAAGCCCTCCCGTGAGCGCTTGCATGGTACGCATTGCCAGTTCCCTCCTTAGCTTCTGATGGGCCATGGCCCGGCCTCCCCGAGGGGAGCGGATCGCGACCGCCGTTTTGCTTTCCCTATGGACATCGGTCCGCTCGTGCGGTGACGTCCGTACCCTGCCAGTCTACCATCACCCTGCCCCGGCGTCTGTGATCCTCATCACATCGACGGGTTCGGCTGCATTGCGCCGGGAGCCGGTGCTTGCGAGCTGACTCACGCGCCGGAGGGCGGTGGGGCAGGTGCCGGCGTGCGGCCGCAGTCGCTTCCGGGCAGAAAACCCGGCCGGCGCGGTGCGTTCCGGATTTCGGATGCAAGCCGCCGATGTGCTATAGTTCCCCCCGGAGGGGGCGAAGGAGGGACGTATGCGTCGAACGATCTTCATCGTTCTCTCGGTTGTATTGCTCGCGGGGCTCACGAGCTGCGTCGGTCTGTTCTCCGAGAAAGATGAGCCCGAGGGGATTGTCAGCATCACGATTGCGCCGCCGGAGATGGCGCCGCAGTCGATCGAGCCGAAGCTCATTCCCGCCACGGCCGAGAAGGTGCGGATCCGCGTGTGGCACCCGGTGACGGGGTTCAATCAGGTGATCACCGTGCCGTTGCTCAACGGGCCGCAGACGGTGAACATCCCCGTTCCTGCGGGCACAGGCTACTACGTGGACGCGGTGGCGTATCTGATGAACAGCATGCCGCTCGCGCTCACCGGTGGGCGAACAACCGGCGTCGCCGTCGTGGAGAACGACGTGACGACGGCGAATCTGACGCTGCGGCCGTGGACCGTCGAAGTCACCGGCCCGGCCACGGTCGGCCCGGATGAGGAGTACACCCTGACGTTCGTCGCCAGCGATGCGGGGGGGCTGTTCACGCGGGAGACGTTCGACACGGCAACGTTGCGGACGTCGACGGTGTGGTTCGAGGATCCGCTGTTCCCGCTGCCGCCGATGTCGGGGCCTGTGGGCGCCGCTGAGGATCACCGCATTCGGCTCACCGGAACATCACCGGATGTCACGGTCCCGACGAAGCTCTATGCCTTGGCGTTGGTGCAGTTCAAGCAGCAGTGGTATGACTACGAGCTGCCCGAGCCGAGCGAGCGGCCGATGTTCCTCGAACTCGCGAACAGGCACATGAACGGCAATCTGCACGAACTGCTCGTCGATCCGACGGCCGGTGGATTGGACGTGCACATCAGCGGTCGGTAGAAGGCAGCGGGGCTAGGTCTAGCATTCGAACAGGATCTATGCGGCGAGCTCCCTGTTCACGTGTAAGGCCTGGCCCCACATGCAGGAGGGCTGCGGTTCATGGGCATCAAGGTCGCGGCCACCAACCGCAAGGCGCGTCATCAGTACGAGATCTCGGACACCATCGAGGCGGGCCTCGTGCTCACGGGCACTGAGGTCAAGAGCCTTCGTAACGGGAGTTGTGCTCTCGGGGACGGCTATGCGGTCATCCGCGACGGCGAGGCAACCCTGAGGAACGTCCACATCAGCGCGTACAAGCAGGGATCGATCTACAACGTTGACACCGACCGTGATCGTCGTCTGCTGCTTCACGGGCGGGAGATTCTGCGGCTGGGCATGAAGACGCGCGAACAAGGCTACACCCTGATCCCCCTCAGGATCTACTTCAAGAACGGCTACGCCAAGGTGGAGCTTGGGCTGGCACGGGGGCGGAAGGCCTACGACAAGCGGAGGAAGCTCCGCGAAGACGACGAACGTCGGCGAACGGACGAAGCGATCAAGCGGTTCGGCCGTGGCCAGGCCGTCTAGCTGCGGAACAGGATCGCCTCGCGGCGGAAGAGGAAGATGGATGCCGCGACGAGAGCGATTCCGACACCCGCGTTCGCAGCAAAGGTGTATCCCAGGTGGAGGAGCGGCAGTTCACCGACGATGATCTCCTGTAGGACGAACAGCGCGTTCGCTACGGGGATGAGGAATCGCGTCCCGGCGATGGAGGAAGCGCCGGTCATCGATGCCAACCCGACGAGCACGATCACCATGTACACGGGGATGAGGTAGGTGCTCGCCTCCTTCTGGCTTCGCGCGAAGCTGCCAACGATGATCACCAACGCGGAGATGACCACCGCCAGCGGCACGAGGGTGACGAGAATCCCCGCGAGTTGTGTTGCCCCCAAGCTGAAGCCGCCGAGGGACGTCGTCGGTCCTGACGCCGATAGCCCAGAGCCGAAGAAGCGCAGGCCGATCATCAGACCGACAGCCGATAGCAGCGATGACACCAACGAAACCGTCAGCACGGAGAGGAACTTGCCGATGACGATCTGGGTGCGGGAGAGGTGGCTGACGAGGAGGGTGGCGATGGTGCCACGTTCCTTCTCGCCCGCTGTGATCTCTGCGCCGAAGCTCATGGCCCCCGTGAGAATGGCGAGCACGAGGAAGTAGGGCAGGAGTCGGCTGAGGATCATGCGCGCGACGGACTCCCCGGCAGCCACGTCCACCGTGTCCACGGCAACAGATGGCGCGATCTCGTCATAGTCCAGGCCCTGCTGCCCGAGACGATCGCGGACCGATAACGCCGCGTACCCAGCGAGCAGCGCCCGAACCCTGCCCGCGGCGATCACCGCGGAGGGGTCAGAGCTATCGTAGTACAGCGATCCGGAGAGCGCTCTGCTGCTCTGCTTGAGATCCACAACCCACGCTGCGTGGGCGCGATGGTCTTCCAGGCGTCGCAGGGCATCGTCCACGCTTGCAGAGGCGACGAACCGTATTCCGTAGGCATCGTCCATGGCCTCGCGCAGCGTGGTGTCTTCGTCAGCTTGCACGAGAGCGACGACCACGGGGACGCCTTCGAGTTGAGGCGCTTCTGCCGACGTGAACCGGCCCATGACTGCGAGGACGAGGGGGTAGAAGATGAGGGGGAAGATGACGGACAGCAAGAGCGTGCGTCGGTCGCGTACTGCGCCGAGGAGCT
>Ga0272441_10000906_pt1 | contig 64775 bp, 52 predicted proteins | sample SSMProp6N_FD_193582 | JGI IMG/M metagenome (GOLD analysis project Ga0272441, IMG submission 193582) | Marine sediment archaeal communities from Little Sippewissett salt marsh, Falmouth, MA, United States - SSM-Prop-6N | ecosystem: Environmental > Aquatic > Marine > Wetlands > Sediment ... | reverse complement strand
GGGAAATGGGGAAAGGGCGGATATGGACTCGGTCTTGCCATAGCCAAAAGGGTATTTGAAGCTCATGGCGGCTCGATTGAGCTTTTGAACGGAGATGGTGGGGCTGAATTCGAGATCATTCTACCGGTTCTGGATAAGGAAAATCCTGATCACTGATTAGTCTTTCTGTTCTGCGTAACAGAAGAGCTCAGACCATGCAATAGCTTCGAACGAAAAGAAGGGCAGATCTTCTGTGAAGACCTGCCCTTTTATTTTAGTGGTAGCCCCAACGGGATTCGAACCCGTGTCTCCACCTTGAGAGGGTGATGACCTTGGCCACTAGTCGATGGGGCCATTTGATAGTTGGCTGGGGTACAGGGATTCGAACCCCGACTTTCTGATCCAGAGTCAGACGTCCTGCCGTTAGACTATACCCCAGCGTAAATGCTGTAAACACAGCGAAGGGTATATTAACATGCCTTATAGGAAACTTCAAGTCCTCTTAAGGTGGATTATCTGAAAGGGCTAAAGGCATCAGTCGATAGATGTCCACCTACGGCAAATATTATATCAGCTCCTCCAGTGCAGGATAGCCTGTAAGTCTGAATAATTGACATCCCCCTGAGCCAAGAGTATAGTGTGCCTACTGAAAAGTAATGGCAGTAACGCGATGATAGGAAGAGTAACCGGCAGGATCTTCCAGAGAATTGGGGTCCCGGGCTGAAAGCCCCATAAGTGTTCTGTCTGGTGAAGACCATCCTGGAGCGGGTACCGAAGCCGGCAAGGGCGGATAAGGTACAGGTATTCCCACCAAAGAGGAATTTCGAGAGCCTGACATAAAATGTCGGGAACTGGAGTGGAACCGCGTTAACCCACAACGTCTTCAGATGACGATGTGGGTTTTTTCTTTTACTGGAGGTGAAGAGAATGCAAAAAGGGATCCTTGCCAGGTATTCGGAACTGTTCCCTTTAACGGACAATACCCCCCGTTATTCTCTCTGCGAAGGGGACACTCCGTTGATCCCTTTAAGGAATCTGAGTGAAGAACTCAAAATTGACCTCAGAGTCAAATTCGAAGGCCTTAATCCCACTGGATCTTTCAAGGACAGGGGTATGGTGCTTGCTGTAGCGAAATCAGTGGAGAATGGTTCAAAGGCTTTGATCTGTGCTTCCACCGGTAACACTTCAGCTTCTGCAGCAGCATACGCAGCTCATGCCGGGATAGATTGTTTCGTCCTTTTGCCTGCAGGATTTGTGGCAAAGGGAAAACTTGCCCAGGCCCTGATATATGGAGCAAGGGTGATAGCTATCAAAGGAAACTTCGATGAGGCTCTTGCCCTTGCCAGAAAAGCATCGACGGAACTCAGTCTGGCGATCGTAAATTCTGTGAATCCTTACAGGCTTATCGGTCAGCGTTCAGCTGCATGGGAGATCTGCGATGAACTTGGCCAGGCTCCTGACTGGCTCGTAATACCAGTGGGTAATGCAGGGAATATCAGTGCTTACTATGCAGGATTCCTCCAGTATTCCCTTCTTGGAAAGATCAACTATCTTCCAAGGCTCCTTGGGGTACAGGCAGAAGGAGCTTCGCCGCTTGTACGTGATCGAATGATAGAGAATCCCGAGACTGTGGCTACCGCGATACGGATAGGTAAGCCAGTAAGCTTTAACAAAGCGAGAAAGGCTGTAAAGAATACAGGAGGATGTTTTTCGAGTGTCTCTGATACAGAGATCCTTGAAGCCCAGAAAATGCTTGCCGAAAAGGATGGCATTTTTGCTGAGCCGGCATCATGCACGACCATCGCAGGTCTGATAAAACTCCATAAGCAGGGGAACATCCCCCGGGGGATCAGTGTGACCTGTGTTTTGACGGGAAACGGTCTTAAAGATCCTGAAGCCCCCTTACCTATCCTTGCGGACCCTCTTGAAATTGAGGGTAACTGGGCCGCTATTAAAGAGGTGTTCTCTCAATGAGATTCCCTATAAGGATCCGTGTTCCTGCTTCAAGTGCTAACCTTGGGTCTGGTTTTGATACCCTTGGCCTGGCCCTTTCCCTCTACAATTTTTTTGATGTACTGGAGGTGCTTCCCTCGGGTAAATACGAGGTGGAGGTTATTGGAGAAGGCAGCGCAGAATTATCCACCGATATAGGTAATCAGATCATCCAGAGCTATGAGAAGGCCTGTCGTGCCTGGGACATCAAACCTTTGGGCCTAAGGATCAGGTCATCCAACGCCATCCCTCTTGCCAGGGGCCTTGGCAGTTCTTCAACTGCTATCGTTGGTGGTGTTATGATCGCCAATCTGGTCCGGGATGTTCCTTTACCCCGTGAGGAACTGCTTCCTCTTATGGTTAAGATAGAAGGGCACCCTGACAATGTAGTCCCCTGTTGTCTTGGTGGAATGGTGGTGAGCTGTCTTGAAGGAGCTGATCTTCGATATGTAAAACTCCCAAGACTCCCCTCGGATATGGTTGCAGTGGTAGCTGTGCCGGATTTCAGGGTCAGTACTGAAGATGCCAGAAAAGCCCTCCCCAAACAGGTCTCCCTTGAAGATGCGGTTTTCAATATCAGTCGAGCTGCGCTATTGGCTGCCTCCTGGGCAACAGGGCAGTTCGACAATCTTCCCTGGGCAATGAGTGACCGGATCCATCAGCCCTTCAGGTCCAGATTGTTTCCCGGGGGAGAAGAATTACTAAAGGAGGTCAGCAAGCTTCCAGAATGTTCAGGTATTGCCATAAGTGGATCCGGCCCAAGTGTCATAGCCTTCGCCAATGGATCAGGAAGTACTGTGGCAGGATTCATGTGTTCTGTCTTTACCGGACATGGTGTCCGATCAAGGTTCTTTGTTCTTGATGAGGATTACCAGGGAGCGACTCTGGAGGCGCTTCCCAGAACTTCATCCCAGAGGTGATATAACCATGGAGATCAGAGTGATAAGGGTTCTTGAAGAATCCCTTAAGGATCAGAAAGACTTTGAAAACTTTGTAACTACCCTTAGAGATTTTGTATCAGAGGATGTTCTCCCTGTATTGGTAGTATCTGCTGTTGCTAATTATGATCCCTCGCTTTATGGTTTTTCAGGAGGTTCTGTGGATTCTCCTGAAGCTATGGCTATGGATCTGTCCATCAGGGAAGATCGTTTCTGTAACCTTCTTGCAGCTCTTTTATCAGGTTATTTCCTGAAAAGCCATCCTTTCGCAGTCAGAGATGGAATTATAAGAGCCAAGGACAGACCAGGCCATATTTCTATCCCTTTCTGTTGTGATGATTCCTGGATCCAGAAAATGGAAGAGGAGAGGAGTCTACCCATTATCCCTGGTTCCTGTGCTTTGCTTGAAAACGGTAATCCGGGTTACATCGGTGACAGGGGAGCAGACCTTTCTTCAGTGATAATTTCAGAGGTCCTTGGTCAGGACAGTTGTTATCTCTTGTCAGATCGAGGTGCGCTCTTTTCATCCAATAGCTCGTCAGCAAGGGCGATAAGATTGCCCCGTATTGCATATGGAGAGTGTCTCGAGATGGCTAGTGCTGGAATGGATGTACCCTGTGCCAGGGCTATAGAGAAAGCGGAGAATTGCCATATCAAGGTCTGCATCTGCAGACCGGGGTTTCACGAGGAGGGGACCTGGATAATGTCATTACCTGATAAGCATAGCTTAAGGATCAGATCTGTTTCAGTTGACAAGGATACGGCCAAGGTCGCAGTTCTTGGAGTTCCAGACAGACCGGGAATTGCAGCGACACTCTTTACAGGTCTTGCCAGAGAGGGGATCTGTGTTGAGATGATCCTTCAGAGTGTAATGCGTGGCCAGATCAATGACATTGCCTTTCTGGTGGACAAGAAGGATATTGATAAAGCCATTACGGCATGTAGGGAACTGGCACGTCAACTTGGTGCCCAGGGAGTGACCTTTGATACCGAGATCGCGAGGGTTTCTGTTGTTGGGGCCGGGATATCGAGTCATGCAGAAATTCCATCTGTTGTTTTTACCGTACTGGCAGAGAAGGGAGTAAATATCGAAATGATATCTGCTTCTTCAATAGCCATAACCTGTGTGGTTTCTTCCCCGGATGCTGAGGCTGCTGTCAATGCTCTCCATGAGGAATTCATAGAAAAAGCGTTTTAATCTTTCCGGAGCAGGGAATCCTGTTAAGATTAGGCTTCTTTGCTGTAGAATAAACTGGTTAGACATTGTCAGAGGGGAGAATATCCTGAGATGAAGAAAACTATTTTTTTTCTGAACCTGTTGGCAGTTCTGGGATTATTGATGATCTCTCCAGCCTTATCCGCTGAAATGAGTCTTACTTCCGACCAGCTTGAATATAATCCTGAACAGGAAAAGGTATTTGCCAGCGGCAATGTTCATTTCAGTAGGAATGGACTGGATATTTACTCCGAAAGATGTGAAGGTGCCATTGATGGGAGTTATGCTCTTTTCTGGGATAAGCTGAAGGGCGAGGGCACACTCGAGGGTGAATCCTTACGTTTTTCCGCTGATTTCCTGGAAGCAAGATTCGGAGAAGATCCCTATTATGCTTTTAAGGGGAAAGTGGATGCAGTATTTGGTTCCAAGGAGCTCAAAGCTGATATGGTAGAGCTTTCGGGTGATGTCCTAAATGCGGAGAATCTTGAGCATTTTCGTGATGAGGTGTCCGGTATAAGCGTATCTGGAGATCATTTCCATGGAAGGATGGAAAAGGGATTGATCCTGGAGTTTACTATAACTCAGAAAGTCAGGATCCTTCTTTCCGATGGTACTGGAAAAGAGACACTAGTCCAGGGACAAAAGGCAATATATTCAAAGGAACGAGGTTCTCTCGTAGTGTCCGGTAATGCTAGAGCTGTACAGGGAAACAGGAAAATCACGGCAGAGAACCTGGTAGTCTTTCCAGAATCTGACAGGATTGAGGCAAAGGGTAATCCAAGGATAACTTTCAGTATCAGGGATCAGGACAAGAACTGATGCAGGAACATGTTCTTTCATCCCGGGGTCTCAACAAGGCATATAAGGGAAGAACGGTTGTCTCTTCTGTGGATATCAACGTCAACATGGGCGAGATCGTAGGACTTCTCGGCCCGAACGGAGCAGGGAAGACCACCACTTTCTACATGATAGTAGGGTTGATAAGACCTGACTCAGGGAAGGTTTTTCTTGACAGTAGCGATATAACACCTTTACCCATGTACAGAAGAGCAAGGATAGGAATAGGCTACCTTCCCCAGGAGACCTCCGTATTCAGAAATCTGACCGTGAAACAGAATATCCGGCTTGTTCTTGAAGAACTGGGACATTCATCAACAGAGATCGAGCAGATAACCGGCAGGATCCTCTCAGATCTGGGGCTTAACATGCTGGAGGATATTCCGGGTTATGCTTTGAGCGGAGGGGAAAGAAGAAGGGTTGAAATTGCACGTTGCCTCGCGATAATGCCTAACTTCCTTCTACTTGATGAGCCTTTCAGTGGAATTGATCCGATAGCAGTCTACGACATACAGCAGATCATACTCAGCCTAAGGGCAAAGGGGTATGGGATACTCCTTACCGACCACAACGTCAGGGATACCCTTGCTATAACGGATAGAACATATCTTATTCACAAGGGAAAGATAGTGATCGAGGGTTCTCCGGAATATGTTGCCGAGAGTGAAGTGGCGAGAAAGTTCTATCTTGGGGACAGGTTCTCATGGTAAAAGGGGTTGAATCTCCTCACACTTTCCGCTCAGTATCATTTCCGCTATTTCCAAAAGGCCTTTCAGGACTTTTTCCGATATCTGTAAAGAGGGTTCCCTGCTTACAGGTTGTATCCCTATGGCTATTATCCTCATATGGGGCAGGAAGTCCTGCAGGATAAGGTCCAGGGGCATGCCGTGGGTGGTAAAGGATATATTGGAGAAATCCTGCAGTTCCATCTTACGGTATTCGCCACCAGGTAGGCCCATATCAGCGGCGTCCACTATGATAAGGAGGTCAGGATGAAGCTGTCTTAAGGGAGAAAGGAAATTTTCAGGCACTGTGTCACAGGCTACGGGTTCAAGCCATTCAGGAGACAGGGGCCTGATCTTTTCTATAAGGGCAGAACCGGCTGCATCGTCACCAAGGATGGGATTACCCAGTCCCCAGAGTACAACTTTCTTTATCAATATGATCACTCCAATCTTAATAGACCAGGGAGTAACAGGTATGACAGAAAAGCTCACGAAAATGGTTCGACATGCAATGACCATGATGGTCGGAACTTTTGCCAGCAGGATTCTTGGTCTCTTCCGGGAAATACTTACAGCGGCATTTTTCGGAGCTTCAAGACAGCTTGATGCTTTTTACGTAGCATATACTCTGGCCAACCTTTCCAGGCAATTACTTGCAGAAGGAGCTCTTTCTGCCGCTTTTGTGCCGGTTTTCTCGCAGACTCTGCAAAAAGAAGGCAGGGACAGGGCCAGACAGCTTGCAAGACAGGCTACTGCCGTATTGTTACTGGCTGGGATCTTGGTGGTGGTGACGGGAATTATTTTTTCACCTGCCCTGGTCAGACTTCTTGCACCGGGTTTCGATCCTCAAAAAGCAGCTCTGGCAACAGCCTTGACAAGATTCATGTTCCCTTTTCTTCTTTTTATTTCCCTTGCCGCTCTTGCGATGGGAGTTTTGAACAGCCTGGACAATTATTTCATTCCAGCCATCGCGCCTGCATTGAGCAATGTTGTATTCATATTACTGGTTCTTCTCACTGCAAGGTCTCTTGGCATCTGGAGCCTTACACTTGGAGTCCTGGCAGGAGGAATATGCCAGTTTTCACTTCAGTGGTTCTGGACTAAAAAGGAAGAGGTCTTTCTTATACCAACCTTACCTCGTAAAGATGACAGGGAACTTAAAAAGATGATATCCCTGTTCGTTCCTTATGCTGCAGGACTTTCTCTGAATCAGGTAAATCCCATAATCAGCAGAATGCTCGGTTCTTTCCTGCTGGATGGAGCCATATCTGTTCTGAATTATGCTAACAGGATAATTCAATTACCTCTGGGCCTATTTGTAATAGCCATATCTCAAGCAATTTTACCTGAACTGTCAAGAACTTCCATGGAAGAAGACCATGTGTTCAGGGATCTCATGAGAGATTGTCTCAGGTTCACTCTTTTTATTGTTCTCCCGGCGACGGTCGGGTTGATATTTATTTCCAGTGAAATGGTGAACATCCTCTTTTTCAGGGGGGCCTTTGGAGAATGGGCATGGCACGCCACATCCTCATCCCTGATGATGTATACACTTGGTCTGCCGGGGATGGCATGTACCACCGTTCTTATGAGAGGGCTTTATGCACAGGGCATGCCGCGAGCTGCCATGATTGTTACCCTTTCCAGTGTTCTCTCTAATCTTTTTTTCAGTCTGTTGCTTATGAAGTACTTTTCCTTTAATGGACTGGCCCTTGCCACTTCACTGGCATTTACGGTCTCTGCATTTTGTGGAGGGTTTATCCTTTCCCGCCATTTGAAGGGACCGCTGTATCACCTTGGTCTGAAATGGATAGCCAAGCTGGTCTTTTCTGTTGGGACCATGTCAATTATGATTCTTGCCATAAAATGGCTGGTGCCTTTTCAGCCCCAATGGGTGCTTCTTTTCAGATGTGTCTGGCTTATGGGAGTAATTATCTTTTCTGTCATCCTTTATGCTATCATCACCTGGTTCCTTTCCTTCGACGAGTGGACCTGGATAACTGGAGCCCTCAAGAAAAGGTCTGATATCAGGAGTCAATAATGATCTGTATACTATCAAGGGAGGCCATTAAATGAAAAGAAACATTTCTGTAAAGCGTTTTTTACCGGGGTTAAGGGCACTTTTATTCCTGGTTTTCCTCTTTTTCCTGCTTGTCCTGCTTTTCCCTCAGATGAGAGCCTATTCTGCTGATCTTGAAACTCTTCTTAACGACAGGACATGTACCGTATGGATAGAAGGTCAGGTCCTTGGTGATATGGTAATTGGCTCCAGAGCACAACTTGCAATGGTCTATGTTGATTCAAAGCTTGCAAAGGCTGCCCAGGAAAATCATAATGCTCCTGAATGGCTGAAATGGCATAGTCAGCACTTTGGATCAATTAAAAAAGGATATTATCTTTTCATCTTCCGTTACAAAACCTTTAAACCCTGGAACTTTGATCCGGAACTGATTCATGTGGATGGAGTTCACATAAGCAAAGATGATATCAAAACAAGAAAGGCCTTTGTGCTCCAGGGTGATGTACCTTCCGAAGCAACAGGGACCTTTGCCGCTTTATTGCCTCTTAAGACCTTTAAAGCAGGAAAAAGGGTAAAGGCAGGTTATGATACATTTCAGACAGATTGGGAAGTTCCCAGATAGAGGGAGATCATGGGCTCAGGATTTATTACTCTTGGCATAGAGACAAGTTGTGATGATACAGCGCTAGCCTTGATCGAAGGGCAAGACCATGTGCTTGCGGAATTCATATCCAGCCAGATAAAGGATCACCAGCCCTTTGGGGGAGTGGTCCCTGAATTTGCTTCAAGAAAGCATCTTGAAGCCTTTATTCCATTGCTTCGCGCCCTTCTGAAAGAGGGAAAGATAAGAAATCCCTCACGAGAGATCGATCTGATAGCGGTTACCGCGGGGCCAGGCCTTATGGGATCATTGCTTGTAGGGGTCATGGCTGCTAAAGGATTGGCCCAGTCATGGCAGACCCCCATCATAGGGGTCAATCACCTGGAGGGGCATATCTTCGCTAATGTGGTCAATTCCCCGGAACTTTCTCCCCCTTTTCTTTGCCTCGTTGTTTCGGGAGGTCATACGGAGATAATTCTTGTAAAGGCATGGGGGGACTATTCCCTTCTTGGTGCAACCAGGGACGATGCAGCGGGGGAGGCTTATGATAAAGTTGCGAAACTCCTCGGACTTGGCTATCCTGGAGGTCCAGTGGTTGACAGGTTAAGCCAGAAAGGTGATCCTGCGTCCTTCAGGTTGCCAGTTCCTCTGAAAACCAGTTCCCGGGTTGAATTCAGCTATAGTGGACTGAAAACGGCTGTTCTCTGGGAAATAAGGAAAATGGAGCAGAAACAACAGGAAATACCTGTGATGGATCTTTGTGCTTCTTTTCAGGCAGCTGCTGTTGAGGCATTGATGACCAAGTTGAGACTGGCAGTTTCCACTTCGGGGATCAGGAAGGTTGCTATTTCGGGTGGAGTTGCAGCAAATAGCGGTTTGAGAAAGGCACTTCTCAAAGAAGAAGGCATAAGCGTTTTTATTCCTCCGACCTCTCATTGTACTGATAATGGTGTGATGATAGCTGCTGCTGGGTACAACGCATTCAAACGAGGATTTAGGTCTGACCTTTCTCTAAGTCCTGATCCTTCCTGGGAGATCGCCCAAAGATAAATATGAGCTATATGGAAGAAAAAGGGTCATAATACCCCTAAATAGGCAATAATCCCTCCAGAATGCCCCTATCCCTTCTTGAGGAAATTCAGAGTTCCCACTAATATCTATTGCGGCACTTAGCACTCATTATCAACGAGTGCTAATACTTTAGAAAAACTATATTTTTAGGAGGGATGTTAGATGAATTTGAAACCCCTAGGTGATCGTATGGTCGTCAAGGTAGTCACCCAGGAGGAGAAAACCAAGGGAGGGATCGTGCTTCCTGATACCGCCAAGGAGAAACCCCAGGAGGGTGAAGTCATGGCAGTTGGAAGCGGTAAGGTCCTTGAGAACGGACAGAAACTTCCCCTTGAGGTCAAAGTTGGAGACCGCATCATCTTCAGCAAGTATGCGGGCACTGAAGTCAAACTTGATGGTGAAGAATACGTCATTTTCAGCGAAAGAGACGTACTCGCCATCATCGAGAAATAGGGTATTCTACCCTTTAATAGAATCAGGGAGGGAATATAACCATGGCAAAGATTCTTTCATTTGGTGAAGATGCCCGCCGCTCAATGAAGGTGGGCATTGATAAAGTAGCAGATACAGTTGCGGTAACCCTCGGTCCCAAGGGAAGGAACGTGGTGCTGGAGAAAAAGTTCGGTTCTCCGACCATTACCAACGACGGTGTTACCATTGCAAAGGAGATCGAAATAGAAGACCCCTATGAGAACATGGGCGCTCAGCTCATCAAGGAAGTTGCATCCAAGACCAATGATGTCGCTGGAGACGGAACGACCACAGCCACTATTCTCGGAAGGAACATAATTACTCAGGGTATGAAGAACGTTGCAGCAGGTGCCAACGGGATGTTCATGAGAAGTGGCATTGAAAAGGCAGTAGAGCATGTGGTGGATGAACTAAAGAACAACGCCATCCATATCAAGGACAGGGAAAGCATTGCCCAGGTCGCTGCCATATCCGCCAATGACAAGACGGTAGGAAATCTCATTGCTGAAGCTATGGGAAAAGTCGGCGAAGATGGAGTTATCACTGTCGAAGACAGTAAGACCGTTGGAACAACTCTTGAAGTCGTAGAGGGCCTTCAGTTCGACAAGGGTTATATCAGCCCCTACATGGTAACTGATACTGAAAGAATGGAAACTGTTTTTGAGGACGCCTACATCCTTATCAATGACGGCAAGATCAGTAACATAAAGGATCTCCTGCCCCTTCTTGAGAAGATCGTTCAGACCGGCAAGCCACTGGTAATAATTTCTGAGGATGTGGAAGGCGAGGCCCTTGCAACTCTGGTAGTCAACAAGATCCGCGGAGTCATGCAGGTGGCAGCTGTTAAAGCCCCCGGTTTTGGTGAAAGAAGAAAAGCCATGCTTCAGGATATCGCTATCGTAACCGGTGGCGAGGTTGTAAGCGAAGAACTTGGCAAGAAGCTGGAAAATGCCACAGTGGATATGCTTGGACGTGCCAAGAAGATCCGCATTACCAAAGAAGATACCACTATCGTAGAGGGTGCCGGTGAGCCTTCAGAGATCAAGAACAGGGCAGCCCAGATAAAGACTGAGCTTGAGAACTCCACTTCTGATTATGACAAGGAAAAGCTCCAGGAGAGACTTGCCAAACTAGTAGGTGGGGTAGCAGTCATTCAGGTTGGTGCCGCTACAGAAACAGAACAGAAGGAGCTCAAGCATCGCATAGAAGATGCCCTCAATGCTACAAGGGCAGCTGTAGAGGAAGGCATTGTATCTGGCGGTGGTGTTGCTCTTGTTAATACTATCCCGGCTCTTGAGAAATTCGTAGATACCCTTCAGGGAGACGAAAAGACCGGAGCAATGATCGTCCTTAATTCACTTTCAGCTCCTCTTCACATGATATCCGAGAATGCTGGTTTCCAGGGCGACGTGGTGGTGGAGAAGGTAAAGGGCCTTAAAATCGGACAGGGTCTCAATGCTGCGACCGGTGAATACGTGGATATGGTCAAAGCTGGTATCATCGATCCTGTCAAAGTTACCAGAAGCGCTCTTCAGAATGCGGGATCCATTGCAGCAATGGTTCTTACCACTGAAGCTCTCGTGGCAGACAAACCCGAGAAGAAGAACGAAGCCGGCATGCCTGGTGGCATGGGCGGAATGGGCGGTATGGGTGGTATGGAGGGTATGTATTAGGCCGGACCTACCCATCCTGAAGATAATAGCAAGCCCCCATGGAAATTTTTCATGGGGGCTTTTTCAATTCCATAATATATCTGGTAATATTATTCCGGAATTTGGAGGGTAGCCGATCCCATATTTCAAGCTGCCCCGGGAAGAGGAGCGAGAAATTTATGGATAATATCATAATTCTGGATTGCGGTTCCCAGTATACACAGTTGATCGCGAGGAGGATTAGAGAACTTAAGGTACATTCCGAGATCCTTCCCTGGGATACGGAAATGAAAGAAATATCAGGAAAAAACCCCACAGGGATAGTGATATCAGGTGGACCCCAAAGCGTAGGAGATGTGGGCGCCCCCTCGGTTTCCGAAAAACTCTTCGATCTTGGAGTACCTGTTCTTGGCCTTTGCTACGGCATGCAGTTAATGACCAAATTAATGGGAGGCCGTGTCGGTTCCGGAAAACGCCGGGAATACGGCAGGGCTGTCATTGAATTGTCCAATGAAAACAGCTTCCTTTTCAAGGATATTCAAAGTAGTTTCCAGGTATGGATGAGCCATGGAGATCATATTGAATCCCTCCCGGAGGGTTTTTCTCTGGAGGCTTCTACCCTGGATGGCGTCCCGGCTGCTATGAAGAATTCCGATGGTACTATCTGGGGTCTCCAGTTCCATCCTGAGGTTGTGCATACCCAGAATGGGAACCGTATTCTTGAGAATTTCCTTTTCAGGGTCTGTAAATGCAGAGGTGACTGGGATCTGGGAAACTGGATAGACAATATGACCAGCAATATCAGGGAGCAGGTGGGCTCAGATGCCGTTATATGCGGACTTTCAGGTGGGGTTGATTCAACGGTTGCTGCAGTCCTGACTCAGAAGGCCATAGGAGACAGACTGGAATGTATATTTGTCAACAATGGGCTGTTAAGAAAAAATGAGGCAGAGCAGGTTCTTGAAAAATACAAGGAACTTAATCTGAAGGTCCATTATGCTGACGCGGCCGCTGTTTTTCTCAAAGAGCTCGAGGGTGTGACTGATCCTGAGGAGAAAAGAAAGACAATTGGCAGGACTTTCATAAGAGTCTTTGAGAAAGAAGCTGATGGTATTGCTGATGCCAGGTGGCTCCTCCAGGGAACTCTGTATCCTGATGTTATTGAAAGTGGGCATAAAGGCAAAGGTGCAGCAGTAATAAAAAGCCATCATAACGTTGGAGGTCTTCCAGATGACATGGATCTCAAGGTCATTGAACCACTAAGAGACCTTTTCAAGGACGAGGTCCGTACCATCGGAAAACTCCTGGAGATCCCTGAAGATATCATCAACAGGCAACCCTTTCCGGGACCAGGATTAGCGGTTAGATGCCTTGGTCCTGTTGATGAGGAAAGGCTCGACACGCTTCGAGCAGCTGACAGCATCTTCAATGAAGAAATAAAGAAGATCGAGCTCTACAATAACATCTGGCAGTCTTTCAGTGTCCTTCTTCCTGTCAGGACAGTGGGGGTAATGGGAGATGCCAGGACCTATTCTGAAGTTATTGCCCTCCGGGCGGTGGAATCTCAGGATGGTATGACCGCAGACTGGGTCAGGTTACCCTATGACCTTCTTGATGTGGTTGCAAGAAGGATCTGTAATGAGGTCCCCGGAGTAAACAGGGTGGTTATGGATGTGACCAGCAAGCCTCCCTCAACCATAGAATGGGAATGATCCCGATTTATTTTACAAGGCCATATATGCGATAAATCTGATAATTTACAGGGCAACAGATTTCCCTTATCTTTCTTCATGTGGAGCATGGTCGATCCGTGCTCCCCTTTTTCAGTCAGGGATCTTTTTATTCGAAAAAACATATGCGATATACTTGATAAGGATAGATTCCAGGATATGATCCAGTAAAAATCTTGATTATGGAGGTTCCCTGAAATGGAAATGGATCAGAGAAGGATAAGTCCTGCCAAAATCAAAGGGGGCTTCATTCCGTTCCTTTTAGTTTTCCTGTTTCTGGCAGTGCTCTCATATATGATAAGTTTCAATCTGTTTCGTCCCCTCGCGTGGTCAGCCCTTTTATCCTTCCTTGTATATCCGGTTTACCAGAAAATATATAAAACCATCCTCAAGGGAAAATGGTCAAATCTTGCAGCCCTGGTCATGACCGTTTTTATCATAGTCCTTATCGTTCTCCCCACTGTAATGGTGGGATTTGTAATGGCCAGGGAGGGAGTCAGGCTCTATTCGGTAATTGCAGATTACCTTAAAGCTTCAGAAGGAACATGGTCAGCACCAGGGGCTGGAGCTTTTCTTCCTGGTGGTTTCTGGGAATGGGCCAAGCCATTTTTTGAACAATTCAGTTTTCTCAGGAACATACTGAACCAGTCGGGGCAATGGGCGGCTGCTTCAATTGCCGGCATTTCCAGGGGATTCCTTGGAAATGCTATCAGGATAGTGCTGCAACTTGTAGTGATCACGGTGGCATCCTTCTTCCTTATTCGTGACGGGCATTTGATACTGGATTATGTCAAAGACATTACACCTCTTCCTTCTGATGAAAAGGATGCATTCTATGGTCAGGCAAAACGGATCCTCCAGGCAGTTCTTTACGGGATAACTCTTACAGCTATTGTTCAGGGGGTTCTTGGGGGGATAGGCTGGTGGTATGTGGGGCTTCCCACTCCACTTGTCTTCGGGGCGATCATGACGGTTCTTGCGATGTTCCCTATCATAGGTACTCCTCTTGTCTGGGGCCCGGGTTCCTTCTATCTCTTGTATATAGGAGAATGGAAAAGCGCATTGATACTGTTTTTCTGGGGGTTGCTGGTGGTTAGTCTTATTGATAATGTGATCAGGCCAATCTTTATTTCTGAAGGCAGCAATATTCATCTCCTTATCGTATTCATAGGTGTTCTCGGAGGCTTGACAGCATGGGGGTTCATTGGACTTTTCCTTGGGCCACTGGTTATAACCTTATTCGTTTTCATGCTTGATAATTACAGGAAGGAATGGAAGATACATCTAAGTCGAGATTAGAAGGGATCCTGAGAAGGATTTTCTCCAGGGAGGTTGGCATGGCTTTTGTTATTGCTGTTTCTGGTTTAAAGAATAGCGGAAAAACGACTCTGGCCCTGAAGTTGATCTCAGAGCTGAAAAACAGGGGCCTGAAAGTAGGATATGCAAAACATACCTGTGAGAATATCAATCTATCCCCGGAGAGTTCGGATTCCGGAAAAGCACGGAGAATGGGTATACCTTCTGCATTGTGGTCTGGAGACAAGGTGGTCATGGAAATGGAAATAGGGACATTGGCCTGTCCGGAACTTCGCAGGCTCTTCCCGGGATATGATCTGGTGGTGCTGGAAGGCGGGAAGGGAATGAGCCTCCCCAAGATCTGGGTTGGATCCCTGCCACATGGAGATAAACTTCCCCCGGGTATGATAGCATCATACAACTCATGTGACCCCATGCCCCATTGGGTCAAGACTTTTCAGAATGGACAGATAAGTTCTCTTGCAGAATATGTTCTTGCAATCTGGCAGAAAAGGGTTGACAGGGACATCGAGATATTTACAGAAGAGGGGGAAGTGCCTGTAAAGGAATTTGTAGCCTCATTTCTCTCAGGAGGTATCAGGGGGATGCTGAAGGCCTTGAAAGGTGTTGATTTATCGAAGGGTATTTCAATCCATTTGAAGAAAGGATTTAGAGATCCTTAAAAAACGGAACAGTGAGGAAGGGATAATGTTTGAAAAAAACTTGTATTTCTTCCACCTCATGACTATAATGGTTTGCGCTTCTGTATAGGATGCCCGCCCTTGTGGCGGGCTTGTACATATTTTATGTTTTTAATTTACAAAGGGAGGTTGCTTTTATGTGGCTTCAATTGATTTTTCTTGTTGGTGGTTCCTCGATACTGGCTCTGGCTTATGCCTTTGTTTCATATAATAAGGTGAATCAGTTCACTGTTGACAATCCCAGAGTGAACGAGCTTTCCGAGATCATCCAGAACGGTGCTATGGCTTTCCTTTCAAGGGAATATAAGTGGCTTGCCCCCTTCGTTATCCTGGTTACCGCACTTTTGTGGTACAAGATCGGTATGGGTACAGGAATTTCCTTCTTCCTCGGTGCAATTGCCAGTGGATTTGCCGGTTTTGTAGGAATGAAAGTCGCTACCAAGGCCAATGGTAAAACAGCCTTTGCAGCGACCAGAGGAGTGAATGATGCTCTTAAAGTGGCCTTTAAGGGTGGAAGCGTAATGGGCATGTCCGTGGTCGGTCTTGGTGTTCTGGGCATCCTGTTCTGTTATATGCTTTTCAGAGATCCCAATATCATTACCGGTTTTGGTTTTGGTGCAAGCTCCATCGCACTTTTTGCGCGTGTCGGAGGCGGGATCTATACAAAGGCTGCTGATGTGGGGGCCGATCTTGTAGGTAAGGTAGAAGCAGGTATTCCGGAAGATGATCCCCGGAACCCGGCGACCATTGCCGACAATGTGGGCGATAATGTGGGCGATATTGCTGGAATGGGAGCCGATCTATTTGAATCCTATGTGAATTCTATTATCGCTGCTATGGCAATAGGGCTTGCCGCTTTTGGCGGCAGGGGAATCGTTTTTCCTCTGTTGCTTGCCGCAGTGGGTATTGTTTCTTCCATACTTGGAACCTATTTTGTTAAGGTCAAAGAAGGAGGAGATGCCCAGGTAGCTTTAAGGATCGGCACTTTTGTGACCGGAGGTATCATGATACTGGGTTCCTTCCTGATCACAAAGGCCATGTTCGATTCCATCGGTCTTTTCTGGGGTGTACTTTCAGGAGTGCTTGTGGGAGTATTGATAGGGTTTGTAACAGAAATATATACTTCCTCTGCATATAAGCCAGTTCAGAATATCGCTGCTGCTACCGAGACAGGATATGCGACCACCATCCTTTCAGGGGTGGCAGTAGGAATGAAATCAACGGTAATCCCGGTTCTTCTTATCTGTGCAGCAATCCTTATAGGCTACAAGTTCGCGGGTCTTTACGGTATAGCTTGTGCTGCTGTTGGAATGCTTTCCATCACAGGAATGACTCTCAGTGTGGATGCTTATGGCCCGATAGCTGATAATGCAGGAGGAATAGCTGAAATGAGTCACCTTCCTCCTGAGGTAAGGAAGATCACAGACAGGCTCGATGCAGTGGGTAATACCACTGCTGCAATGGGTAAGGGCCTCGCCATAGGTTCTGCTGCTCTTACAGCCCTGGCACTTTTTGCTGCCTATGCACAGGCAGTACAGCTTGATGCGATAGATCTCAAGGATCCCAAGGTCATGGTGGGTCTGTTCATTGGTGGAATGCTGCCGTTCCTTTTCAGTGCACTCACTATTCAGGCGGTAGGCAGAGCCGCACAGGCAATGATCGATGAAGTGAGAAGACAGTTTAAACAGATCCCGGGCATCATGGAAGGAACTGGACGCCCCGAATATGAAAAGTGTGTTGATATTTCCACTGGATCGGCACTTAAAGAAATGGTTATCCCTGGTCTTCTGGCAGTGATCACACCAATCGCTGTGGGATATCTCCTTGGCCCTTCTGCATTGGGGGGGCTGCTTGGCGGTGCTATCGTAACAGGTGTAATGCTGGCTATTTTCATGTCTAATGCTGGTGGGGCATGGGACAATGCAAAGAAATATATCGAGGAAGGCCATTATGGAGGCAAAGGTACAGAAAACCATGCTGCTGCGGTAGTTGGAGATACTGTAGGAGACCCCTTTAAAGATACTGCGGGGCCAAGCCTTAACATCCTTATCAAATTGATGTCTGTCGTAGCAGTTGTCCTGGCACCTCTTTTCATATAGAAAGGCTCCCTGGGTGGACGGTTTAAACTGACGGATCATCTTTTTCAGTGTTATCATTGAAGGGGAGAGCGGAAGCTCTCCCCCTTTTAGTTTGCCGGGGGTGTATGAATGAGTTCAGATGCTGTAAGACAGATCAAGGACAGACTGGACATAGTGGAGGTAATCGGAGATTACGTACGCCTCAAAAAGGTTGGGAAAAACTTCCGGGGCCTTTGCCCTTTCCATAATGAAAAAACCCCCTCTTTCTATGTATCACCTGAAAGGCAGACTTTTCACTGCTTTGGATGTGGGGAAGGTGGAGATATATTTACTTTCCTGATGCTGGCAGAAAATCTTGATTTTCGAGAGGTTCTGACTATCCTTGCCGAGAAATCCGGAGTCAAGCTGGCGCCTTCATTTGAGAATACAAGAAGACCTTCCCTCCACGACATTATGGAGAAAGCAAACCATTACTTCAGGTCCACCCTTGAAAAGGATTCTGGTAAAATAGCAATTCAATATCTTGCCAGAAGGAAAGTTCCCCAGAGATCACTTGCATATTTTGAAATAGGATGGGCACCGCCAGGATGGGATAATTTGTGGGAATATCTCAGAAAAGAGGGAGTCAATCTCCGGGAGGGTCTTGAGTGCGGACTCTTCCTGGAGGGGAAAAGAGGGCCATATGACAGGTTCAGGGGAAGGCTCATGTTTCCCATACGAGATCTTTCAGGAAGACTGATTGCCTTTGGCGGGCGACTTGTCGATGGAGAAGGAGCTAAATACATAAACAGTCCCGAAGGGATATTGTACAGGAAACGTGGAAATCTATATCTTCTCCATAAAGCCAAGAAAGCGATCAGGGAGAAGAACAGGGCTATTGTTGTCGAAGGATATATGGATGCCTTAAGGCTTCACCTTTCGGCGTATCCAGAAGCTGTTGCTTCCCTTGGAACTTCACTGACAGAAGAACAGGCAGGTCTTATTCACAGGTTAACCCGAAATTGTTATATCTGCTTTGATTCGGATACTGCAGGTCAGGAAGCTACGATAAGAAGCATGTATCTGCTACAGCAGGCGGGACTTGATGTCTTTGTAGTTGAACTGCCAGCAGGAAAAGATCCCGATGAACTGTTGTCCCTTGAAAATGGGAAGGAGACTTTTGAGCAGGCATTAAAGGATGCCAAACCCCTTCTTCTTTATCATCTCTATGTAAGGAAAAAAAACCTGGAAAAACAGAGATCCCCAAGAGAGGCGATCAATGAACTGCTTGAAGGGATAGCCAGACTCCCAGTAGAAACAGTGTCTCCCTATCTCAATCACCTGTCCAGGGAACTGGGTATCTTCCCTTTTGAACTACAGAAACGGCTCGCGGAGTTACGAACTGAAAAAAAAGTTCAGCCCGTAAGGATCAGCGAAATCAACAGAGAACCCGATACTGCCAAAGGGAAAGGTCAAAAGGGCGCGACCGTTGATGAAAGACTTGATCCTCTGGAAGCGTCACTCCTTTTTCTTCTCTGGAATTATCCGGATATGAGAACCAGCATTTCCCTTAAGAAGATCCTGTCATATCTTTCCAACGAGAAAGCCAGGACAGTTGCCTGTGCGATACTTTCAGGTGAATCCAATTCTGAGCTGGAAGAAAGATGGCTGTCCCTGGGGGACACCTTCCCTATCAAGGCTATTTCCCTGGGAGGAGATTACATGGATCAGTTCAATGATCTGGAGAGCCAGAGGGAAGTCATTCTTTCTGCCCTGGAGAGAAGAAGAAGAATAGGCCGTTTCAGGGAACTCCAGAAAAAGATGATAAGTCAAAACGCGACCAGGGAAGAGATGGAGGAATATTTCCTCATCAAAAGTGATCTAAAGGATGTTATCTTCTAAATTACACATCAAGTTGTGGTATCTCTGATAAATTTGCTATACTCTTTCTGTTGCTTGTGTATGGAGGAACAATTGATACGTATCGATAAATTTCTTAAACTGTCAAGACTTGTTAAAAGAAGGGCCATAGCGCAGGAAATGATATCCATTGGTGCAGTCAGACTTAATGGAAAAGAGATCAAGCCTTCGGCAATGGTTCATCCTGAAGACAGAATAGAGATAGCATATACTTCCAGGGTCATTTCAATTCGTGTTTCCGAAGCAGATGAAAAGATCCTTCGTCGTGGTAACGGAGAACCCTTTCTTCTACTGGAAGAAAGAAGAGTGGATCCTGATACAAAACCCTGGTAGCTGTTTGCAGGATAAGTGAATCAGCAATCCCACCGAAAGGAGATGAATATCTGTGAGTGTTATCGTTGGTGTTCATGGTAGAGAGATACTTGATTCAAGAGGAAATCCCACAGTCGAGGTAGAAGTCTGGCTGGAAAACGGGATCACAGGAAAAGCAGCAGTCCCGTCAGGTGCTTCAACAGGAACTTATGAAGCTATCGAGCTTAGAGATAAAGATGAAAGGTATCTTGGAAAAGGAGTGCTGAAGGCAGTTAACAATGTCAACGAAAAAATAGCACCAGAGATAGTTGGCATTGAAGCATCAGAACAGGATCTTATAGACAGCATCATGATCGATCTGGACGGGACACCTAATAAGGCTTCCCTTGGAGCCAATTCTATCCTGGGAGTTTCCATGGCTGTATGCAGAGCTGCGGCTCTGGATCATGACCTGCCGCTCTGGTCTTATCTCGGTGGACTCGGGCCATTTCTTATTCCTACACCTCTTATGAATGTAGTCAATGGCGGACAACATGCTGATAACAATCTTGACATCCAGGAATTCATGATAGTCCCTCATGGCGCTGAAAGTTTCCAGGAGGCCCTTAGAATGGGGGTTGAAACCTATCATGCACTGAAGAAAAAGCTCAAGGAGCTTAACTTAAGTACGGCTCTTGGTGATGAGGGTGGCTTTGCCCCGAATCTTTCATGTAACAGTGAGGCTCTCGATATCATTCTTTCTTCCATAAGTGCTGCTGGTTACGAGCCAGGGAAAGACATAAGCCTTGCCCTTGATGTGGCTGCTTCCGAGATCTTTTCGGACGGTGAATATCATCTGGAAAGCGAAGGGAAAGTGCTTTCAGGCGAGGAAATTATCTCATACTACGAATCCTTGTGTAACAGGTATCCTATCATTTCAATCGAAGATGGAATGGCTGAGGAAGACTGGTCTGGCTGGAGACAGATGAACCAGAGACTTGGAAACAGGATCCAGATCGTAGGGGATGATGTCTTTGTAACAAATCCAGAGAGACTTTATCGGGGTATCAGTGAAGGTTCTGCCAATTCTATCCTTATCAAGCTTAACCAGATAGGTTCTGTTACTGAGACCCTCCAGGTAATAGATCTTGCAAAATGCAATGGTTTCAGTACTGTTATTTCTCACCGGTCAGGAGAAACAGATGATACCTTTATCAGTGATCTGGCGGTAGCTACAGGTGCAGGGCAGATCAAGACAGGTGCACCTGCCAGAATTGACAGAGTGGCCAAATATAACCAGCTACTCAGAATAGAAGAGGAAGCTGGCTCTTTCTCTCCCTTTGCCGGTCTGAGTCGTTTTGTCTTAACTGATTAAAGTCGATCAGGAAATACATGCATTGTTTTAGAGTGATGGTCCTTTGGATAAGATGAATTAACTGTCTGCAGATACTTTAGCATTTAAGGAAAAGATACACGAAAAGGAAGGGGCCTTCCATGAAAAGCATGCTCTGGTAAAGGAGGGTGCTTTTTATGGTGTCCGGGGGAGTTTGCCCCTTTTTCAGGGGTCGTCCTGAAAAAGTATCAAGAGGGTGGGAAGGATGTCCTTTCCCGGTTTTGATAATACAGGGCTGGCTCCTTTTTATCGGAAACTGGAATATTCATAATACATTCCGTTTCATTATCTTCGTTCTGAAGCCATTCTATCTCTGATTGAAGAGGTCAATTCCAATCATTGGCCTGTAAAGGTATGGTTGTGCATTCTGATCAAGTTGTTGAGATTTAGACAGATCTGAAGGAAAGAGGGTTATCTATGAAGATCGCGGAACCTACTGTGGCGCGCCTTGTTCAATATCATCGCTTACTCCAGAGATTACATCATGAGGGGCAAAAAGTCGTATCGTCCCAGGAAATGGGAGAACTTCTTAATTTTAAGGCCAGTCAGGTCAGAAAGGATCTCTCCTATTTTGGAGAGATAGGCAAGCGGGGAGTAGGTTACCATGTGGAAAGGCTTTTCAAGCATATTGACGAGATCCTTTCCCCACCGAGACAATGGAAAATGGCCCTTGTTGGAGTGGGTCACCTTGGTACTGCCCTTCTTGGTTACGGTGCCTTCAAGGGTACAAAGTTCGGTATTAATGCGCTGTTCGATAATGATATCAATAAGGTGGGAAAGTCTTTTTCTGGTATACCATGTCATCATATCAGTGAAGCGCCTTCGATAATCAGGGACCAGGGGATAGAAGTTGTAATACTGACAGTCCCGGCAGATGTGGCCCAGAATTGTATTGATATTATTGCAGATAGTGAAAGCATCAGGGGTATCCTCAATTTTTCACCAGTTTCTGTGGTTGTGCCGGAATCAATATTGGTATACAGTGTTGATATTTCGGTGGAATTGGAGAAACTGCTCTTTTATCTCAAACAAAATAACAATTAATCTTAAAATATATCTTTTTGTGCAATGGCTATCATGTTAGAATGGCCTTTGGCACAAGAACAGTTAGCGAGAAGGAGATGGTTAATTTGCAGAGTGGTCAGGGAAATCTGATGGGTATGCTTTTCCCCCTTGTAATATTTGTGGTGATCTTCTATTTCTTCATTATTCGTCCTCAGAAGAAAAGGCAGAAACAGCATGATGAATTGATCTCGTCATTGGGCAGAGGCGATCAGGTTGTTACAGCAGGTGGATTCTGGGGTATCGTGAGAGAAGTCAAAGATGACAGTCTCATCGTTGAAATAGCTGAAGGTGTCAAAGCCAGGGTCATGAAAAGCTCTATTGCCAATAAACGTGCCCAGGCACCGGAAGAGCCTGCCAAGGCTCCCGAGGAAGTTCCTGAAACTTCTGAAGAAACAAGTGAAGAAAAATAGCACCAGATCTCGGTTAGAGCATATGGAGTGGACCATGCCTTACAGGGGTCCGCTCCTTTTTCTATGATAAATTCTGTTATGTCTTTTTTTGTTCTAATATCTGATTCTTAACCGATTTCGTAAGGAGGTATTCCCCTATGCTAAGAAGGGACCGCTGGAGGCTTATTATAGTGGCCCTGGTCGTAATAGCAGCTCTGGTATCCGTATTTCCAATAAAAGGGAGGATCAATCTTGGCCTCGATCTCAAGGGTGGGGCACATATTGTTCTGATGGCTAAAGGAACTGAAGCTAATCCCTTGACAGAGGACAGCATTGACAGACTGCTTGCCGTTTTAAGGAACAGGGTCGACCAGTATGGTGTATCTGAACCAGTTATCCAAAGAGAAGGAAGGGACAGGGTAATTGTCGATCTCCCCGGAGTGGAAGATCCTGAGGCAGCCCTCGAATTGATAGGAAAGACTGCTTTGCTGGAATTCAGGGGAGTTATAAATGCAACTCCTGCAGTTCCTCCAGGACCTCAAAGACCAAACTATGATTCCGATGAGGAATATAACAGAGCCTATGAAAGATGGACTGCAGCCAAGAGCGAGATAGAGGATCTCAAGGCCGACCTGCTCGAGCAATCAGAAACAGAGGCTGGTACCATGGTCGCCAGGGATGATGAAGGTCGATACTATCTTCTTGGGTCTCCCTATGTGACAGGCAAGGACCTCGAGGATGCAAAGACAGATTATGACAATCTTGGCAGACCGATGGTGACACTTGCTTTTAACAATGAGGGAGCAAAACTGTTTGACAAGGCCACTTCAATAAATATAGGGAAGCAGATTGCTATTGTCCTTGATGGAGTTGTCGTATCTGCTCCTGTTGTCCAGGAAAGGATCAGTGGTGGTAACGCTCAGATCACCGGCACTTTTTCCCCTTCCGAGGCACAGCGTCTTTCCATCATGCTAAGAGCCGGTGCTCTACCTGTTGCCGTGGAGGTTCTCGAGAACCGATCCGTAGGACCCACTCTGGGAGCTGACTCCATAAAACAGGGGCTCAGGGCCGGTCTTATTGGCGCTCTGCTTGTGGTCCTTTTTATGCTGATCTATTACCATCTCCTTGGGATAGCTGCAGATCTTGCCCTGCTCGTCTCCCTTCTCCTTGTTTTCGCGGGGCTTATCAGCCTTAAGGCAACTCTTACATTGCCCGGTATTGCAGGTATTATCCTTACGATCGGTATGGCGGTGGATGGGAATATCCTGATCTATGAAAGGGTTCGGGAAGAATATAATTCAGGCAAGACTCCCTACGCATCTGTGGACGCAGGTTTCAGGAAAGCCCTGACTACCATCCTGGATGCCAATATTACAACCCTTATCGCATCTGCTGTATTGTATTACTTCGGGTCTGGTCCCGTTCGAGGTTTTGCCGTTACACTCAGTATCGGTATCGTATCAAGTGTATTCTGTGCGGTTCTTGTTACCAGAGTACTGTTACAGGTCCTTATGAGCGGGTCGAAAGTACCATTTCTGACCCGTAAGGCATAAGTGGGGGAGTGGACTGTCATGTTTAGAGTGAAATCGCTTAACCTGGATTTTATGAAGTACAGGAGGCAGGCTCTCTTGCTCAGTCTGTTGCTTCTACTCCTTAGTATAGGACTTCTTATGTTCAGAGGTTTGAACCTGGGAATTGATTTCGCAGGAGGCAACCTGATGCAGGTGGAGTTCGCTTCGGCTGTGGAAGTATCTCAGGTAAGAGCCTGTCTTGCCGAAATAGGCCAGGACCAGGCCGTGATCCAGGCCTATAGCGAAAATGGAGTGATCATAAGGCTCAAGGTCGAAGACGAAGCGGCCAGGAAAGAGGCCCTCATGGTACTGAGAGAGAGGTTTCCTGGTCTTGAACTGTTGAGATTTGAGAAAGTAGGACCTGTTGTTGGCCAGCAACTCAGAAAAGAAGCTTTTGTGGCTGTTTCACTTGCGCTGTTGGGAATACTTCTATATATAACAGTTAGATTCCAGTTTCGCTTTGCTATCGTAAGCGTTCTTGCCCTTTTACATGATTCCCTGATCACGCTGGGTCTTTTCAGCCTGACTGGTCGCGAGATCTCTCTGACCTTCATCGCTGCCATACTTACGATAGTGGGTTATTCACTGAATGATACCATTGTCGTTCTTGACCGTGTCCGGGAGAATTCCAAACATGTCAAGCAATGGGGTATCCTGAAACTGATGAATGTATCCCTTAACCAGACTCTTTCCAGGACCATCAATACATCACTAACTACATTTCTTCCTGTTCTGGTCTTTTTCCTTCTTGGAGGTCCGGTGCTTGCCAACTTTTCACTTGCTCTCCTTGCGGGTATCCTTGTAGGTACTTACAGTTCGATATATATTGCTGCTTCTCTACTTTCAGAGTGGTACCTGAGGAATCCTGTCAAATAGGTTCCATGTCTGTCGAGGAGCAATAGAATTTCCAAGGGGGGGCTGAACTGCTCCCCCTTTACGTTATCAAAATCCGGGGTCACTACTGTTTCGGTTTACTATATTTTTGAAGGGTATTAAAATGAAGTATAGTTTTGATCATGCAGTACTTTTTGAAAAACAGTTTTATTCTGGAACAGATCAACTTCAATCAGGTTTAGCGAGTTCTATCTTACCTTTCCCCATTTGTCGACTATAGGAGGGATTTCAATGAGAAGTTATGGTCTTGGTATAGGCTTTTGTATGCTTTTGGCGGCCCTTTTTGCGTATCAGAATCCAGGTGATCTGGTCATCCGTTTTCTTGTATGGGAGAGAGTTCTTCCTCAGGGAGTCTGGGAAATAGCTCTATTTACTGCGGGAGCAATTGCCATGTGGTTTATTTCCCTTTCAGCCATACTGGAAACACGAAATAAAAACGCGAGGGAACTGAAAGAGCAGAAAGAAAGGATCACCATACTGGAGGAAGACCTTGAAAAAGTCAGAGATGAGAGGAACGCTCTGATGCTTGCCATGAAAAAGTATGGTGCTGATCTTCCTCTTGAAATGCTGGAGTCAGGCAAGGATAAGTGGTCACAGGACATACAAGACTTTTGTACTCAGAGTGATGATTACCAGGAGGACGATCTGAGTGGGGAGACCTGCGGAGAAGTAGCCTCTGACGATACTGGAGAAGCATATTCCGAGCTTGAGGACACCGCACATTCCCTGGAAGAGCAAGAGCAGGATCAGGAGTCAGAAAATGAGAACAACAGTGAGAAAGAGAGCCTGATGTAAAGGTGCCAATTGTTAGTACCAGATCAGGTCTCAGGTTATATTCCCCATCTCCCCATGTGGGAGAACTGGCAAGATCCCTTGAATGTTCTCCCTTTCTTGCCAGCCTTATGGAGATGATGGAACCTTCTATTTCCAACAGACCGGAACAGGCTCGGGAATGGTTGAACCCGAGCCTGAACAGTATGCTTGATACGGTCGATATAGGAGTAGATTCCCATTTCAAATCATCCTTCTGGAGTCAGATCGATGATTCAAAGAACATTGCTGTCTATGGTGACTATGATGTAGATGGTGTCTGTTCAACTGTCCTTGCCATGGAGTTAGTCATGGCAAAAGGAGGTAAGACCAGATATTTTATTCCCCACCGACATGAACAGGGATATGGTCTGCATGAGGAAGTTATCGATCTGATCCTTGAGGGTGGGGCTGATGGAATTATCGTAGTAGATTGTGGATCAAAGGACCAGATAACGATCAAAGGCATACTTGACAGGGGGAAAGACTTGATGGTATATGACCATCACCTTCCTGACAATGACTCAGGGGTTGTACCTTCCTGGCTTGTAAACCCTCAATTGCAGGGAGATCATCAGTCAAGAACTCTTTGCGCTACAGCAGTCCTATGGGTCTGGGCTTACCAGAACCGGATAATGCCTCATGAATGGATGTACAGCAAACTTGATCTTGTAGCTCTGGCTACCCTGGCGGATTGTATGCCTCTGGGGCTCCTTAACAGATCAATGGTGATGGAGGGTATGAAATCTATAAAACATAACCCCAGACCAGGTCTGTTAGAATTGATAGACTTGCTGGGAATTCCTCGAACAATGATCGATGAAGAAAAGCTGGTAATGAAGGTAATACCCTGTCTTAATGCCCCGGGAAGAATGGATGTAGCTGATGGAGCTGTAAATCTCCTGGCAGGTTCAGGTAACAGCAGGATCAATGCCCAAAGGATAATTTCCATAAACAGAAAAAGACAGGAAACCTCAAAAATGACATTCCAGGAACTCAATAAGCACAGGAATATCAAAGACACGCGCGTATTCTACTGTCCTGACTGGCATATAGGAGTGCTTAGCGGGGTTGCTAGCAATCTTTGCAGCAGTACCAATGAACCTATTATCCTTGCAGCACCAGTGAATGGTAAGATCAGGGGGACTTTGAGGGTCCCTAAGGGTGCCAATGCTGTAAAGATCCTGGATGATATCTCTCCGTATCTTGATGAATGGGGAGGACATGAACATGCCGCAGGGTTTGCTGTAGAGACTGAAAGATGGGTGGAACTCTTTCCATTACTGGAATCAAGACTTTCGCGTGTTGAAACAGAACCTCCGCTGATCACTGCCATGGCCATACCAGCTCATGAGATGAATATCAGGTTATATAACGAGATCATTCTCCTGTCGCCCTTTGGGAACGGCAATCCGCGGCCCCTTTTCTATCATGAATGGAAGGGTACTGAAAAAGTAAGACCTCTTGGAAAAGATGGGCTGCACAGAAAAATATCTATTAAAGATGTGGATATCCTTGCCTTCAATTCGGTGGATCATCTTTCTGCTATCAGGGAGCCTGAAGGGTTGGTATATTATCCAAGACTGGATACCTGGCGTGGAAAGACAAGGTTACAATTGATCCTGGAAGCAATAATCGTCGAAAAGTAGCTCTTTTTACCTTATAATTTCACAAATATTACGAAAGTTTAAAGCATTGATGTAATCGGAATTGCAGGGAAGGATATCTTCCTGGAAAAGACTGAAGAGGAAAGGCTTTTTTCATGCGGGACCTGATTTTCGAAAAGATAAACGGACAGGGATCTACAGCCCTTGAAAAAAGGGAACTTAAAAAGCTTAGAGACAGCTTCATGGGTCGTATTCCCGAGATCCAGAGATCAGTAGCTGTTAAATTTGCATGGCATGAAGTCTGGTCCAAGATTTCCCGTTATATGGGCAAAGAAGAGTTAATGAGAGTTGGAGAAACCATGGTATATGCAGCGGAAGCCCATGGAGATCAGAAAAGGTCTACGGGGGACCCCTACATAGTCCATTGCCTGAATGTAGCTTCCATTCTTGCAGACATGCAGACCGATGTTACCACGGTTTCTGCTGCACTTCTTCACGATGTCCTTGAAGATACCTCTGTGACAGGGGAACAGATCATTTCGGATTTTGGAGATGAAGTTTTTGTGCTCGTTGATGGAGTCACAAAATTAGGTAAGCTTCCCTTCAAATCCTTTGAGGATTACCAATCTGAGAATCTGCGAAAGATGTTCCTCGTAATGGCCAAGGATATTCGTGTGGTTCTTATCAAACTTGCTGATCGTCTTCATAATATGAGGACCCTCGGGGTACTGCGAAAGGATAAGCAACTTCGGATAGCCAAGGAGACCCTTGAGATATATGCTCCTCTGGCCCACCGGTTAGGTATCTACCAGGTCAAGAGAGGCCTGGAGGATCTGGCTTTTAAATTCAGCAATCCGGAAATATATTATGAGATCAAGCAGAAACTGCGCCAGAAATTACCAGAGAGGGAAAAAACAGTTGCCACTGCAATCGAAATGCTGCAGGAGAAATTGAAGGTGGAAGATCTTAAGGCCCATATCAAGGGAAGAGCCAAACATTTCTATAGCATTTACGAGAAAATGAATCGTAAACATCTCTCCATAGAACAACTTTATGATCTTCTGGCGCTGAGGGTTATCGTTGATTCCTTGGCCGATTGCTACACGGTCCTTGGTATTGTCCATGCCATGTGGAATCCTATTCCCGGTCAATTTGACGATTACATTGCCAATCCTAAGAATAACCTGTACCAATCTCTGCATACTACGGTGGTAGGTCCATCAGGAGAACCCCTGGAGGTTCAGATCAGAACATGGGAAATGCACTGGCTTGCAGAGTATGGAATTGCAGCACACTGGCGCTACAAGGGCGGAAACAGTAAACTTGATCAGCTTGATGAAAAGCTTACCTGGATCAGGCAGGCTCTGGAAAGTGACCATGAGGATGGTGAACCTGCTGAATTCCTGGAACGTCTCAAGGAAGATGTTTTCTCCTCAGAAGTCTATGTTTTCACTCCCAAAGGTGAAGTGGTAACCCTGCCGAATGAATCCACTCCTATTGACTTTGCCTATGCTATTCATACAGAAGTCGGGTCAAAATGTGTTGGAGCCATGGTCAACAATCGTATCGTCCCAACTGATTACAAACTCAAAAACGGTGACATTGTAAAGATCATTACTTCTCCCCAGGGAAGCCCATCTCTCGACTGGCTTAAGATAGTGAGAAGCAGCAAGGCTCGAGGCAAGATCCGTTCTTATTTCAGACAACAGGTCAAAGCGGAGAAGGAAGAGAAGGTCAACCGCGGGAAGGATCTTCTCTCAAGGGAAATGAAGAAAAGAGATTCCTCAAAAGACCTCGCCATTGATGAAATTATTTCATCCCTGAATAAAGTAGCAAGGGACATGGGATTTTCGGGAGCGGATGATCTGTTTTTTGCTCTTGGATCTAATACTGTTAATGTTTCCTCGGTGGCACAAAAACTCTTGTCCACATCACCCCAGTTCAAACCTGCGAAACCAACGCTTCCCCAGGAAGAAAAGCCCCTGAAAGGGAGATCGAAACAGGAATCCGACATAATAGTGGAGGGTGCGGAAGGAGTACTGGTCAATCTCGCAAACTGCTGTATGCCGGTACCAGGTGATCATATAATCGGTTTCAGCACCAGAACAAGAGGGATCAGTGTTCACAGAGCTGATTGTAGCAACATAGAAAAAGCTCTTGATGAGCGAATGATAGCCGTGATGTGGGGCCATCATTCCGGGAAAAAATATCCTGCCAGGCTTAAGCTCGAGGGCGTTGACAGACCCGGACTGTTTTCAGATGTGGCCCAGGCTCTTATGTCTGCTGAATGTAATATCATTGCGCTAAAGGCAAATGTTGTAGGGCACAATCAGGTCAGAATGAAGATCGAGATCGAGGTAAGGGATCTTGAGCATCTTTATCTTGTCATAGCAAAACTCAACAATATCAAAAGTGTCATAAATGTATTCAGGGGGTGAACTTTGTGCGTGCTCTGATCCAGAGGGTTAATGCTGCACAAGTGACCGTAAACGAACAAATAAAGGGAAAGATAGGAATGGGCATCTGTGTTCTATTTGGTGTGACCCATGGTGATACCAGAAAAGATGCAGTATGGCTTGCTGATAAGATCATCGGTCTGAGGATATTTGATGATGACGATGGAAAGCTGAATAGATCTCTTGAAGATGTCAATGGAGAATTGCTTGTAGTTTCCCAATTCACTCTTTATGGAGACTGCCGCAAGGGGCGTCGGCCATCCTTCGTTAAAGCTGCTGAGCCTGAAGAGGCCGAAATGCTGTATGATTATTTCATTGCCTATTTACGCGAAAAAGGGATCAGGGTCGAAAATGGTCTTTTCCAGGCATATATGAAGGTCTGTATTGAAAATGACGGTCCTGTGACCCTCATGATAGATACGCCTGAGGCATTTTGAAATGTGGTACAAAAGATTCCCCCTGGGGCCTTTATGGACTAATGGCTATCTCTTCAGGGATATTAACAGGGAAGCCTTTTTCGTTGACCCGGGTGGTGATCCTTCACAGGTTATTGAGGAGATCAGGAAGGAAGGTATTATATTACGTGATATCCTGTTAACCCATGGTCATGTTGATCACATACTCGGAATAGAGTCACTGGTTGAATATTCTGGTGCCACAGTTCATATTCATGAGCTGGATATCTCCAGACTGACAGATCCGTCCGAGAACCTCTCAGACTGGATGGGAGATGGTTTTTCGCCCCACACTGATGCAAAAGGGTTTGTGGACAATGCTATTATTGGAATAGGCAGATTTACAGTAGAGGTGATCCATACGCCTGGACATACTCCTGGCAGTTCCTGTTTTCTGGTCAGTTCGGGAAATGACCAGGCCCTGGTTTCTGGTGATACCCTTTTTGCCCGGAGTGTCGGAAGAACTGATCTTCCCGGAGGGAACTGGGAAGAGCTAAAGCGATCTCTTCTGAAACTTATTGACCTTCCAGAAACATTAGTAGTCCTCCCTGGTCATGGTCCAGAAACGACACTGGCCGAAGAAAAAAGACATAATCCGTTCTGGCCCGTTTAGTTGGTCATTAGTGATGAAGATCTCTGAACTTTCTTCTGAGGAAAAACCGAGAGAAAAACTGTTCAGGCTCGGTGTTTCAGGTCTTTCAAAAGCTGAGTTGATAGCTCTTCTTGTCGGAACCGGGTCGGGAAAAATGGATGTACTGGAATTGTCAAACCTGCTGTTGAAAGAATATGGAAGTATCCGCAATCTCGGCAGAGCGAGCGTATCAGAGCTATGTGGTTTTGAGGGTATAGGCACGGCTAAGGCTGCGACCTTACTCGCTGCACTCGAACTGGGAAGACGGGCAGAGGACATTCCTTTTGAACGTAAGAGTGAAGGTATTGGAATTCATGAGGAACTTCTCGAATGGTCAAGGAAACTTGCTTTTGAAGACCGGGAGTATATCATAGCCCTTTTCACAGGTCCTGGTGGTAAGGTCATGGAAACTGAAACTCTCTCCTACGGTGGGGCGGAAGGAGCCTTTCTTGATACACGTATTTTTTTAAGAAAAGCGGTAAGACTTAATGCCAAGGGAGTAGGGGTTCTTCATAATCATCCAGATGGCAGTTCCAAACCAAGTACTGATGACGTTATAATTACAGATTTCCTTCGTAGACAATTCGAGACCCTTGGAATACAATTTCTCGGGCATTTCCTGTCAGCGGGCGAAAACTATTTTGAGATCAGGTCATCGGGATAATATCAGAGAGTTAGTCATATGTTCACCGGAAAGTGAGGTATGTCAAGTTGTTCAATTTTCTTTCAGGTTTTTTGGGTGAAGATGTAGGAATTGACCTGGGTACAGCGAATACTGTTATATATGTGAGCGGGAAAGGCATAGCCTTTAACGAACCATCTACTGTGGCCGTGAGGAAGAGGCGAAACGTAGGGAAATTAGAGATCATGGCAGTCGGCAAGGATGCGAGATCCATGGTAGGAAAAACTCCCCTGGGAGTGTCCACGCTTGACCCGATCCAGGATGGGGTAATTGCCAACTTCGAGATGACTGAAGCCCTTATCCGGCACTTTCTCTCCAAAGTTACTCAGGGCAACAGGTTTTTTTCGCACCCCAGGGTGGTAATATCTGTCCCTGCTGAGGTTACGGAAGTTGAGAGGCGATCTGTCGTGGATGCTACTCTCGGTGCCGGAGCCAAAGAAGCCTACGTTGTGGAGGAACCTATAGCCGCAGCCCTCGGTGTAGGGCTACCGATACAGGAGCCCCGTGGGAGCATGATACTTGATATAGGTGGGGGGACGAGCGAAGTTGCTGTCCTTTCAATGGGCGGCATAGTGGTGAGTAACAGTATCCGGACAGCGGGTAAGGAAATGGATGAAGCCATCCTTGGAATGCTTCGCCAGAATCATGCCATTCTTATCGGTGATTTCACTGCGGAAGAAGTCAAGATAACCCTTGGTTCTGCTATACCTTTAGGTGAGGAGAAAGAAATGATCGTAAAGGGAAGAGACCTTGCAAATGGCCTGCCTAAGGCTGACAAGGTGTCTTCCGTTGAGGTTAGAGAAGCTATCAACCCTATTCTTCTGAAAATCGAGGATATGGTTAAAGTTGCCATGGAAAAAACGCCACCGGAGTTATCCAAGGATATTGTTGACCAGGGAGTGGTACTGACAGGGGGAATAGCATCACTAAAAGGCCTGGACGAAAGACTGTCCAGGACTCTTAACGCTCCTGTGATAGTGGCTGAAGAACCTCTTCTTTCAGTTGCACGGGGTGTTGGGAAGATCCTTGACAACCTGGATGCCATGAAAAAAGTTCTCATGTCAGTGGATAGAAGTGCCAGATAGGACTTTACGCCCTGTTTGGTGAAAAGGAGTTTTCAGGTTTTGGGCAAGGATAATGAAAGACAATGGATACATGGGCTTGCCAGCATTCTTTTCAGCCTGGTGCTGTTGATTGTGTCTTCCGGTTTTTCATACAGAGAGAGCCTTTCAGGTATAGTCAACAGCGTCCTGTACTATCCTGAACTGCCTGTTCATATCCTCCGGCAGGGAATAGTATCCCTGGAGGCCTGGTTACATACTAAGAACCAGATAATTGAAGAATTACGAAATCTCAATCTTGAGAATATGAGATTGAGAACCGCCATCAGATATGAAAAAACCATGGAGTTCGCCAATGCCCTTTCGAGCAATAAATCTGAGGCTCTTGTAATTTCCAGACCTCCCGCCCACTGGTGGTCAGAGATCCGTATTGACAAGGGTTCCGAAGATGGAGTCACCGTAGGTCTTGGTGTACTTCAGAAGGGGTATCTTGTGGGAAGAGTGGCCGCAGTGGAAAGAAACTTTTCCTGGGTCGAACTGATAACCTCTCAGACACAGATGATACCCATTGTAGTAGAAGAAACGAGAGATCTTGGAGTTGCTATAGGAGATGGCCGTGGAGGTGTCTGGGTTCTGTATCTTCCGGATAACAAGCCATTCAGGAATGGTATGGTGATAAGCACTGCCATGGTAAATGAGCTGCTTATCCCTGGTATACCCATAGGAAGAATATACACGGATAGGGTAGCTATGCTTGGAGGAGTAAAAGCTTATCGCCTGGAACTGGAAGCTGATCTGGCTGGTCTTTATGGGGTTTCGGTACTTAAGGTAAGGAAAGGGGGGTAGTCTGGAGTGTCTTTTTTGTTTTCCTGGATTATCCAGGATCTGTTGCAGGTCTTTTTGATAGGTAATGTACTTGTGCCTGAATATTTCCTTGTTTCACTGGCATATCCCTTGCTTTTGGAAAAGGAAGGATTTCGAAAAGTACTATGGATATCCTTCTTCGGTGGGCTTCTATGGGATCTTCGATGGACGGGTTTATGGGGTCTTACCGCCGGGATCTACTCTTTTTCCATCGTAGCCCTGTACTGGATATGGACCCTTTTCCCATCTTCCGGACGGACTCCCTGTCTATTCTTTTTTCTATGCTGGTTTGCCACTCTTCTGGTCTCGGCTCTACGCATCTTTGTATGGAATCGAAGCGGGATCCATTTGCCCCATGCGTTCCTGGTCCAGCAGCTTTGTACGGTACCCTTTATGATCCTGCTCTCGATAATGTTCTCCAGAAGGATAGCTTCTGAAAATGCCTGATAAGAACGAAAGAATGGACAGAAGACTTTTCTTCTGGTTCCTTGTCATGTTTCTTGTCATTGCCCTCCTTTCATTTTCCCTTGCCTTTTTTCAGCTCTTCAGAACGGATAGATTTGCGGAGCTTGCCTCAGATAACAGACTCAGAGTTCTGAGGCTTCCTCCCGCGAGAGGTGAAATATATGATCGTCACGGATCTCCTCTGGCGATCAACCTGGAATCCTTTAACATTATGGGATACCCTCTTGATATCAAGAAATATGACCTGCTGCCATCTTTTGCAAGACTTATTAATTCCCATGGCATACCGATTTCCAGGGAGGATCTTTCGAAAAGGATGGAGCAACAGTATCTTGTCCCCTACAGATCAGTCTCGCTATTGAAAGATCTCACTCTCCCTCAAATGATAGACATTGTGGGAGACCCTCTTTTTCCCAAACAGCTTTTTCCACTTAGAGTGAATCACAGGAGTTATCCTGCAGGTCCACTGGTTGGGCATTTGCTCGGCTATGTCGGGGAAATCAGTCCTAAGGAACTGAAGCAATCTCAGGATCGGGATTATTCCGGGGGTGACCTTATAGGCAAGAACGGGATAGAGAAGACCTATGAAGACTATTTGAGGGGAATACCGGGGGAACAGGCCATTGAAGTGGATGCACGGGGAAGAAAGGTCGATACCCTTAATATGACCCCTTCAAAAAAAGGTCGCGACCTGTTCATCACCCTTGATCTTGGGGCACAGAGCCTGGTGGGTAGACTTTTCAGAGAAAAAAGGGGTGCAGCAATAGCACTCGATGTGACAAATGGTGATATCCTTGTGTTATATTCATCTCCGGTTTACGATAATAACCCGCTTACATGGGGCGTATCAGCGAAAGAATGGAATAATCTGGTGAACGATCCGGAAAAACCGATGATGAACAGGGCGATAAGTGGCCTTTATTCTCCCGGCTCGGTTTTCAAACCCCTTGTCGCACTTGCTGCTCTTGATAAGGGGGTTATTTCCGCTTCTACAAGGTTTTACTGTTCCGGTAAGTTCAAATTAGGTGACAGGATATTCAGATGCTGGCAAAAATATGGTCATGGAAGCGAAAACCTGGTCCAGGCTATAAGGGATTCCTGTGATATATATTTTTACCAGGTTGGATTGAAAGTGGGAATCGATCATATGGTCGACTGGGGATCCCGGATGGGAGTTGGTTCTCTTACGGGAGTAGACCTTCCAGGAGAACTGCCTGGAAATATTGCAGGAAGAAACTGGAAAAAGAAATCTACGGGAGAGAACTGGTATCCTGGAGATACAGTCAATTATTCGATTGGCCAGGGATTCCTGCTTATGACACCCATACAGATAGCAAAAATGTATGCCCTGATAGCAAATGGAGGACAATCGGTAACACCTCATCTATCCAGAAATCTGAAAAAAGAGTTAGAGCCTCTGGCCATATCCGATTCTCACCTCAGGATCGTCAAAAAAGGTCTTGAAGATGTTGTAAAAAAGGGAACCGGGGTCGCTGCAGGCCAGTTCGGTATTTCAGTAGCGGGCAAAACGGGAACTGTCCAGAATCCTCATGGACCCGATCATGCCCTGTTCGCAGGATATGCTCCTCTGGATCGGCCCAGGTATGTAGTTGTGATACTGGTAGAGGCTGGAGAACATGGCAGTACTGTAGCAGCACCGATAGCTGGTGAGCTTCTAGCTTACCTTATCGATCATGGTCAACAACAATAAGATCCTCGAAAGGAGAGATCGATTTGACGGGTATTACTCCTGAAGAACCAACCATTACATTAAAGGGAAGTGGTAAGGGCCTGAGATTCGTTATCCCTCCCAGCCTTAAGGGGAAGGGTCTCTGGGAACAGTTCTCTTCAACTCTCGACCAGGTTTCTGAAATGATCAGACAAGTGGATATCATAATTGATTTTCAGGATAGAAAGATCGAAACACAATTCTTCCTTGAATTCTTGTCAAAATGTCTTGAAAACAAGGTCCCTTCAATTTCATCGTGGGAAACCTCTGATGAAACTACAAGGGCTCTTTTCCGTCAGATAGGTCTCAAGTCGGGAAGCAATGAAAAAAAACGTCCCAGGAGAACAGGCAGGGAAGAGACGCTTGTTATATCAAATTCTCTGAGGTCTGGTCAGAGAATAGAACACGATGGAGATGTTATTATACTGGGGCATATCAACGATGGAGCCGAGGTCCTTGCTTCCGGGAACATTATTGCTTGCGGTAAACTTAAAGGGCTTGTCCATGGGGGAATAAACTCGGGAGCAGAAAATATTATCATTGCTTTTTCCCTGGAAGCCAAACAGGTCAGACTCGGTGGGATGGTGAATTCCTCATTGAACGAAGATCATGAATGGTGGGGTAAAGCCGTTAGGATATCCTCTGATGGTAATTCATTGAGAATAAGGGAATTATCAATATAAAACGAATTTTTGAACAGGAGGGTTTTAGTTGGATCCCAGGGTAATTGTGATCACTTCAGGTAAAGGTGGGGTTGGAAAGACCACTTCCACGGCAAATCTGGCAGTTAACCTTGCCAAAGAAGGATTCAAGGTTGTGGCAGTTGATGCAGACATAGGTCTAAGAAATCTTGACCTGGTAATGGGTCTGGAGAACAGGGTTGTTTATAATTTCATCGATGTGATTGAAGGAAACTGTCGGCTAAAACAGGCTCTTGTCAGGGACAAAAGAGTTGATAACCTCTATCTTCTTCCTGCAGCCCAGACGCGTACGAAGGATGCAGTTAATCCAAAGCAGATGAAAGAACTCTGTAATGAACTTCGAAAGGAATTTGACTTTATCCTGATGGATTCGCCTGCCGGAATTGAGGGCGGATTCCAGAATGCTGCCGCAGGGGCTGATGAAGCCCTTGTAGTTACAACTCCTGAGATCTCTGCAGTCAGAGATGCTGATAGGATCATTGGAATGCTTGAATCCATGCAAAAATCACCTATCAGGCTCATAATCAACAGGGTAAGGCCAGTTCTGATCAAGGAAGGAGACATGCTGGATGTCGAGGATGTGCTTGATGTTCTGGCTGTCAAACTTATTGGTATTGTTCCAGAGGATACTTCTGTTATCCGTTCCACTAACAGTGGTGAACCTCTGACCTTCGGAACGGATTCTCAGGCAAAAAATGCTTTTGAAAACATATCCAGACGAATCGTCGGGATAGAGGTACCTTTTATTAACATGCAGGAACGTCAGGAAAGCAGTTTACTGGCAGGTCTTAAAAGGATCTTTCGTTTTTCATAGAAAAGAGGGTTTATGGTGGGTTTTTTAAAAAGGTTCTTTTCAAGAGGTAATTCAAGGGAAAAGGCGAAAAAGCGACTTCAACTGGTACTTATTCACGACAGAGCTGATATTTCACCGATGATGCTTGAAAATCTCAGGAGCGACCTGATCGATGTGATCAACAAGTATATGGAGATAGATGTTCAGAACATAGAAATGGATCTTGACAGGGACAATGGATCAGTTGCCCTGGTCGCGAATATCCCCGTAGTAAGTATCAAGCGAGGCAACAAGGCGGACTGAGCCTGATAGCAAACCTGATGAATAAAGTGCTCTACGACCCTGTCCATGCATTGAAAAGTCTTGATAGGATTCTTGCCCTGATGGTTATCTTATTGATCATTACCGGGGTGGTTTGTGTTTTCAGTGCCGGTGGAGGCAGTGACGGAATAGGTGATACTATTGCGATAAGGCAGTTGGTCTTTTCCCTGATCTCTGTAATTGCCATGTTGATAGTTGTGATAACAGGATATAGTAAATTCCTGGAGTGGTCTTATCATCTATATTTCCTGTCACTTTTCCTTCTCGCGCTGGTTCTCGTGATAGGATTTACGACGAAAGGAGCCCAAAGCTGGCTGAACCTCGGCCCCTTTCGTTTTCAACCTTCGGAATTCGGCAAGATAGCTTTTGCTTTAGTTTTAGCAAAACATTTAACCAGGTATTCACCAGGTACATATAAGGGATTCTGGGGAACTGTACTCCTTGCTTCTCCCTCCATCATCCTGATCCTGATGGAACCAGACCTTGGAAGTGCCGCAGTTTATTGTTTCATGCTGTTCATTGCTCTTGTAATAGCTGGAGGTATCAACCGCCATCTCCTGATTCTGTCTTCCCTTGGTCTTGGGATTCTGCCCCTTGGCTGGCATTTTCTCAAAGATTATCAGAAGTTACGACTTCTGGTTTTCCTGAACCCGGCTCTTGATCCGCTTGGTGCGGGTTATAACGTTATTCAGTCTCGTATAGCTGTTGGATCAGGAGGTCTTTTCGGTAAAGGCTATCTTCAGGGGATGCAGAGTAAATTGCACTTTCTGCCCGAACCTCATACTGATTTTATTTTCAGTGTTCTGGCAGAAGAATGGGGTTTTGCCGGTGCATTGTGCCTGATGGTGATCTTTTCTATCCTTCTCTGGAAAATCATACGGATAGGGATCAACTCGAAGGACCTGAGGGCCAAAATATATGTTGCTACAATTTCTGCATGGATATGGTTCCAGCTGGCGGAGGGTATTGCCATGAGCATGGGGCTTTCTCCTGTAACCGGGCTTCCTTTCCCTTTTATCAGTTATGGAGGGAGTTCCCTCATGTCATTATCTATTGCGCTGGCATTTATTATAAGTATTCAGTTGGGTATGGTTAAAAAATATCAATGATGAACGGGTATATGAATGATGAATTATGAAAGCTTCAAGGAATATAAGGACCCTCTCTGGAGTTGTCTGACAAAGGTCAATCGTCCCTCACGATATGTCGGGAAAGAATGGGGCGTTGATAAAGCATGGAACGAGGGTTCTCTGAAGTTCTGTCTTGCCTTCCCCGATGTTTATGAGATCGGGATGAGTTATATAGGATTTCAGATCCTTTTTTCCCTTCTGAATTCCATATCGGGAGTAGCCACTGACAGGGTCTACTGTCCCTGGACCGATATGGAGGAGGAAATGAGAGAACGAAGCATAGCGTTGCGGTCTATCTCTCATAAAATACCATTATCGGAATTTGATGTTATTGGATTTACACTCCAGTATGAGTTGACATACACTAACATCCTAACCATCCTCGACCTCGCTGATATCCCATTCCTTTCGTCCGAAAGGAATGATGATCATCCAGTTATCCTGGCAGGTGGTCCAGGAGCACTTGTCCCTGCTCCTCTTTCCGAGATCGTGGACGTATTCTGCTTGGGTGATGGGGAACCTTTCCTGCCTGTTTTTTGTGATTTAATGGAGAAAACCAGGGGTCTGCCGAGGGAACAGAGGCTTAAGGAGATATCCCGACTTCCTGGAGCATATGTCCCCCTCCTCCACGGGTATGCCACCGAAGAGGATAAACCGGAGAGCAGGGAATCCTTCCCTATCCGTAGAAACCTTGTGAAGGACCTGGACACTGCTCATTATCCGGAACGGATGATCGTTCCAAATGCGCCTGTTGTCCACGACAGGATCCCTATTGAAATATTCAGAGGATGCTCGAGGGGATGTCGATTCTGCCAGGCAGGGATGATATATCGCCCAGTCAGGGAAAGAAGCCCTGAGACAGTGCTTAAACTGATGGATACACTTCTGAATTCCACCGGGTGGGATGAGGTCGGGCTTGTTTCACTGGCATCATGCGACTATTCAGGGATCCTTGAATTGCTTAAACGGTCCCAACCTATCCTTGACAAATATAATGCCAATGTTACCCTTCCAAGTCTTCGCATGGATAACTTTTCCGTGCAGCTTGCAAACTCTCTTGAATCTCATAGACGTGGAGGTCTGACCTTTGCCCCTGAGGCCGGGACTCAAAGACTTCGGAATGTGATCAACAAAGGAGTAACTGAGGAGGATATAGAAAATACCCTGGATTCTGTTTTTGCCCATGGCTGGAAGAGGGTCAAACTGTATTTTATGATGGGTCTTCCAACGGAAACTGAAGAAGACCTTGAAGGGATAATCGATATTGCCCGGAGGGCAATGCATATTGCCAGGGGTTATCACCGAAGGAGCCAGATCAATATTTCAGTTGCGGGTTTTGTTCCGAAAGCTCATACTCCATTTCAGTGGGAACCCCAGGATACAATAGAAGATCTATCAAGGAAAGGACGTTTTCTGAAATCAAAAGTGCATGATCGGAATATTTCCCTGCACTATCATGAACCTGACCAGTCTTTCCTTGAGGGTGTCCTTGCACGTGGAGGTAAAGAGCTATCGAAAGTTATAATCAATGCATGGGAAAGAGGTGCCCGTTTCGACGGGTGGACTGAAACCTTTAATCTTCTTCTGTGGATGAGAGCCTTTGAAGAAGAGGGTATAGATCCCTTTCATATTGCCTGCCGCAGAAGAGATTTAGATGAAAAACTGCCATGGGATAATATAGATGCCGGCATATCAAGATCTTTCCTTTGGAAAGAAAGAGAGCTTTCCCTGAAGGGCCATGTGACTCCTGACTGCAGATGGGATAATTGCCATCTCTGTGGGCTGGAGAAAGTCTGCAGCATGCTTTCCAGTAATAAGGTGTCAGAATGAAGAGGTTGAGGGTTCTCTACTCGAAGAGGGGATTGTTCTCCTTCATCCCCCATACATCCCTTCCCCAGATATTTGCCAGTGCTGCAAGAAGGGCCGGGCTTAGCTTCCACTATTCCGAAGGATTCTCTCCAAGGCCAAAGATAAGTCTTGGCCCAGCCTTGCCAGTTGGAGTTCCGGCATTAGCCGAACCGGCAGACTTTTACTTTCTTTCATGGAATGACCATAACCTTCGCAGGTGGAAGACAAATCTTCCCCAAGATCTGACCATACATTCCTGGGGAGCGGTGGAAGGGAAAAATCTCAGCAAACTTTGTAAAGCTGCTTCTTACCTGATTTTCCCAAGAGCAGATATCGCCCTACCCATCGTAGAAAAAACGATAGCTTCAAGCCGTGCAGGAGAGCTATCTCTTGACTTTCAGGTCCGTGATGGAGGATTAAGTATAACCTTACCTGATCCGCAGCAATATGGTCCTGGATTTATTGTAAAGATTCTTGTTGCTGAAAGGGTCATAAAAGACTGGTCTGAAATAGCTGTTATCCGAACTTCAATAGCCAATATGGTCGAAGGGAGCATTACACCCCTTTTATAATTCAAGTCTAATATACCTCGATTCAAGGAGGTGACATTTTGTCCTCAAATAGAAAGATTATAGCCAATACCCTCGAATCTGAAGAGATGAGGGTCGCTATTGTTGAAAAAAACGTTCTTCAGGATCTTTTCTATGAAAGAATGTGGGAAAGACAAAAAACTGGTGAAATATACAAAGCACGGGTGGAGAGTGTTATTCCAGGCATTCATGCAGCCTTTGTCAACCTTGGCGATGGAAGGAACGCATTTTTGTATCTCAATGATGCAAAAGGTATCGAAGTTAAACCAAATGTTGATATTGTTGTCCAGGTAGTCAAGACAGCAAGAAAGAATAAAGGTGCAAGGGTAACGACCCGTCTGTCTATTCCAGGGAGATACATGGTCCTTGTCCCTGGAGGGAACGAAACAGGTGTCTCCAAACGGATAAGCTCTGAAGATGAAAGGGAAAGATTAAGAAATATTGCCAGGGATCTTCGCTCAGGTGACTATGGACTCATCATAAGGACCGCAGGAGAGAGCATAGAAAAGGAGGCCTTCGAACAGGACCTGGAATTATTGCTTCAATCCTGGGAGGAAGTAAGAAAGAACATGGAACGTCAAAGCTCACCATGCCTTCTTTACAGGGACCTCGGGCTGGTTGGCAGGATCCTCAGGGATGAACTGGATGAAGATGTTTCTGAGATAATCGTGGATAACCAGGAAGAATATGACAGGATAATGGAAAATCTTCCTAGGTTATGCAAGTCCAATGTTCCGGAAATAACCCTCTATCGTGGCAACAACCCCATTTTTGAATTCTATGGTATTGAAAAAGAGCTGGAAACGGTACTTGACAGGAAGGTATGGCTGGATTCAGGGGCATATCTGATAATTGACCAGACTGAGGCTCTTACTGTGATAGATGTTAATACCGGGAAGTTCACTGGTGATAAGGACCTCCGCAGTACAGTACTGAAAACCAACCTCGAAGCCAGTGTGGAAATCGCAAGGCAGTTGCGCCTGAGGGCTATCGGAGGCATCGTTGTGATCGATTTTATCGATATGGATTTCGAGGAAGACAGGAATTCACTGTTAAAAAGACTGGAACAACTTTTCCTGACCGATAGATACAGGGCAAGGATCTTCGGAATAAGCCAACTCGGTCTTGTCGAATTGACCAGGAAACGGGCAAGAGGGGATATTAAGGGTATCCTGACCAGAGGGTGCCCTTTTTGCGGCGGATACGGATGGGTGCTCAAAGAAGATACCGTAGCTGTTTCAATCAAACGTTTTTTGCGAAAGGTCAGCCGGTCAAACCGGTCTGAAGCCCTCCTTCTCGAGGTACATTCTTCAATTGCACGCTATATATCCGAAACATACCTTGCCTCATGGGAAGAGGATCTGGATCGTAAGATATTCCTGATCGAAGCTCCAGAGTTTTCCTGGAACAAATATCGTTTGGACTTCCAGGGTTCTCTTGAGCAAGTGGAACGTAATATCGCTATCAGAAAAGAGCGGGAGGCAGCGCTGGTTGTTCATCAATCATCTTCGGCTTAAGGGGTTTAAAAGTTTCGGGGGAGTCCATGGTATGGACCTTTCACCTGGTTATACTGCTATCGTAGGTCCCAACGGGAGTGGGAAAAGCAATATTCTCGATGCAATCCGTTGGGTATTGGGAGATAGTAGTTCAAACAGGTTGAGGATTTCCAGGCAAAGTGATCTTTCCTTTCAGGGCAGTATCAGTCTCAAACCGGCCAATGAAGTTCAAGTTGCCCTTCGTGTCGTTCATCCGGACAGGAATTCAGAGATCTCACGATCTTATCAACCTGATTCAGGCACGCAGGTTATAGTGGATGGGGCCAGGGTAAGACTATCTGATCTGGATGACCTCAAACGAGAATGGAAGCTTGGTACTGATCAGTTTGCTTTTATCAGCCAGGGAGAGGTGGCGGATGCGATCAGGCAGCGTGGTTTTCAACGTCGCTTACAGCTTGAGATACTTTTTGGAATTGACCAATACAGGAAAAACAGGGATGAAGCCGATAGTAAGGTCAAGGAAACAACTGAAGAGCTCCTTCGACTTCAGGCCTTATTGAGTGAACTTGCATCACGTCAGCGGAAGATAGAACCGGAGGTCGTAAAGGCTGAGAAAGCAGCAGTTATTCAGGTTCAACTTAATAAAGCCAGAAAAGACTATTATTTCCTGAAAAGATCGGTGATCCATACCAGGATAGACGATCTGGAGAATAAACTGGCTTTTACCTATCAGAAACTGCAACAGGGACATACCTGGGTAAACATCTGGTCAAGATCAGTACATTCCACTCAAGAGGAACTGGCGTCCCTGTCATCCCGATTACAAATACTGGAACAGGAAGAAAGTAGATTTTCCCGAGAAAGGGATAACTTCTTAAAACAAGCCTTTTCTGAAGCAAATTCAAGAAAAGGCTGTCTTGAGAAAAAACGATCCCTGAAACAGGAGATCTCAGAAAAAGACAAAGAGATAGCAGGGATAGAAAAGGACCTGGCAGATTACTTCTCAAAACGCTCTGAACTGGAGGGGGAGCTCTCCAGACTCGAAAATGAGCATGATGAAGTGAATAATTCGGTCCTTCTTCTTGAGAAAGAACTTGAAGCAGACCTGCTCCGGAGAAATCATTTAGTAAAAGAACTTTCCGAAGTTGAGATCGACATTAAAACTGATCGTCTGAGGATCCTCGGCACTATTCAGAAGATCCGGGAACTGAAAAGTTACCTATCAGAGATGGAAACCAGATCTGAGCAGGTCCATAAAGACATGCAGGCCAACAGGATATGTATCGAAACGAAGGGTGAAGAGCTGTCAGGGATCATGGAGGATCACACAATATCCTACACTTCCTGTCAGAATCTTGCCTCCCAGATACAGAGGATCAGGAAAGAGGCTTCCGTTCTTGAGAGCAGATATGAACAACTGAAGGTATCTACCGAAGATGAAGTCTATCCTGAAGGGGTCAGGTTTCTTCTCTCGGCATATCGATTAGGTCGATCAGGTTCAGTTACACCTGTGGTGGAAACATTTAAGATATCCCCTGAATTCACTACAGCCCTTGATGCATATCTGGGTGCTCGTGTTTTCTGGCTGGTCGTCTCCTCCATGAAGGAAGCCAGATCCTGTATTGAGATGCTGAAAAAGAACGAAAAAGGAAGAGTCACTTTTCTGCCACTTGAACGTTGTCGCCCCAGGAAACCCCATCGAAAGATCCTTGCCACTGAAGGAACCATGGGATGGGCCATAGACCTTATGGATATTCAACCTTCCTATAAAAAAGCCCTGGAACATCTTCTTGGGGATCTTCTTATCGTGCGCACTTTTGAGAGTGCTCGCCCTCATCTTTCAGGGACATGTTCATTTCCTATCGTTACCCTGGAAGGAGAGGTATTTGCTCCCTCAGGTACCATTACAGGTGGGCGACAGAAAAAGGGTCCGGGTATCATCCAGAGGAGACAGGAAAGGGAAAGCATCTGTGAGCGTATCGCCGAGAGTGGCTCTAAGCTCACACAAATCAGGGAGTTACTGGAACTCGAAGAGGCCCGAGAGAAGAAACTTTCGAGCAGAAAAGAGGACCTCTCTCTTGCCATGTCACGCCTGGAAAGGGAGAAAGGCTCGCTGGAGATCGAATCTGACCAACTAAGAGCAAAAATGGATGACCTTCTGAAAAAGATATCCAGGACACAAAAGGAACTCTCCGGGCTTCTTGAGGAAAGGAAAAGCACCATAAACAGACGAAGAGAGATCACTATCTCACTGGAAAATATAACTCAGGGAGATAGACTTCATGAGCTTCAACTGAAAAAGGGGAACCTTGAAAATACGATCAGGCTTGTGAGGGAAAAACACAATTCCGCTAAGCAGATCGGCATCAGGATTGAAGGTGAACTGGAAAGAGCTAAGGAAAGCACTTTGATCCTCAGTAAGCAATTATCACAGACTAACCTTGAAATAGTAGAGCAGGATAACAGACTTCAAAGGCTTGGCAAACTGGCATATTCCAAATGGGTCGAAATAAACCGTAGACAACAGGAATTGAAGGAAATAACAGAATATTTCTCAATAAAGAAAAAGTCAGGTAGTCGTAAAGAACTAAGATACCAGCTTGCACGCGAGGCATTGACATCACTCCAGACAACCAGAGATATCATCGAACAACAGAAGAACTCAGTGGAAAATGAACTTGAGCAATTGGTGGAAACCTGGTCTTCCACATTTCCCGAGTCAGATCAGGAAGGCCTTTCAGACAAAGATATCGAAACCCTTTCAGCAGAGATACACACATGTGAAAGAAGCCTGAAACGTCTCGGTGAATATGATCCTGGAGCCCTTTCGGAAAACCAGTCCCTAAAAGAGAGAATAAGCTTCCTGAGGGATCAGATCCAGGATGTCCGGAATGGCCTTGAAGAACTGGGGGAAATTATTGCAAGTGCCGACAGGCAGGTGGACCAGGTTTTTAAACGAGCCCTTACTAACATCGATCTAAGGTTCAACTCTCTGTTTAAACGGCTTTTTGGCGGGGGAGAGGCCCATCTTCAACTCGACAACAGCGAAAACACCTCTTTATGGGATGAAGGAGTTGATATTCTTGCAAGACCTCCTGGCAAGAGGCTGCAGAATCTGGCTCAACTTTCAGGTGGTGAGCAGTCCCTGACTGCCATTTCACTTCTTTTTGCCTGTATGGAGGTTGCTGAAGTGCCCGTGGCCATCCTGGACGAAGTTGACGCAGCTCTTGATGAGGTAAATTTACGTCGTTTCGTAAACCTTATAATGGAATATTCAAGGACCATCCAACTCATGATAATGACTCATCGTAGATTTACTATGGAAAAAGCGGATATCATGTATGGAGTTACCATGCCGGAACCAGGCCTATCCAAAATAGTAGGAGTGAAACTGGAAGATTGGAAATAGCAAAAAAAAGCAATACCCATGATGATATTCTCTATGGCAAGCTCAGGTTGTGGCAACCTCAAAAAGGTCCCCGGGTCAATGTGGACACTATACTATTATCTGCTTTTACGCGCATCAAATCCGGGGAAAGGGTCATCGAGCTCGGATGTGCCCAGGGAGCCATATCCCTTTTACTTTCAATGAAATTTCCCAGGGCAGGGATTATCCAGGGCCTGGAACTGCAACCTGAACTTGTGGAGCTGGCCAGGAAGAACGCAAAAGAGAATTCCCTGGACGACCGAGTCCGTTTTATTGAAGGTGACCTGAAGATGATAGACAGGTTTTTCCCTCCCGGGGGCTGTGATGTGGTGGTGGTGAACCCGCCGTATTTCAGTTCATGTCCTGGCCGTATTGGGAGAAGTCGCTCTGAAGCACTGGCCAGACATGATTCTGCCTGTTCTCTGGGGGATGTTATCTCCACATCCAGGTATCTGTTGAAGAGCAGGGGAAGACTTTATCTTGTTATGAAAAGCCAGAGACTATCGGAACTGTTCTCAATTCTTGATCATCACAGGATGCCCTGTAAGAGGGCAAGACCTGTCTATGCCTCACCCGGCAAAAGATCCCATGTCATTCTTGTGCAGGCAGCAAAGGATGCAAAAAACGGTATGTATCTGGAGGCTCCCCTTTTTATCTACGATCATGAAAGGGAGTATACTCCTGAGCTTCGTTCAGCATATCAACTGGATAGTGGATCATGCCTCTGATTATAGTTCCTACACCTATTGGCAATCTTGAAGATATCACACTTCGAGCTCTTCGCTGTCTTAGAGAGGCGGATATCATCGCCTGTGAAGACACAAGAAGGACAGCTATTCTCCTGAAGAAATATCACATTTCCAACAGAACTGTTTCTTACCATTCCCACAATGAAAAGGAAAGAACAGAGGAATTGATGAAGAAGCTCAGAAAAGGAGAAAAGGTTGCCCTGGTTTCAGATGCCGGTACGCCTGGTATTTGTGATCCGGGTTATGTGATCATAAAAAAAGCTATCGACGAGGGTATCGCTGTGGATGTGCTCCCCGGTCCTTCAGCTGTGATATCAGCGATAGTCCTCTCTGGTTATTCAAATGAGCCCTTCTTCTTTGGGGGATTCCTGCCTGATAAAAAGGGAGAGAGGGACAGGTTTCTCAGGTCCTGTGCCCACAACCAGCAGATCCTGGTATTCTATCTTTCACCCCATAAGGCTCTGAAACACATTTCCAGCATGATCGAAAGTCTGGGGAACAGAAAAGCCGTATTATGCAGAGAGATGAGCAAGTTTTACGAAGAGGTGTATCGAGGTGATCTGGTCTCTCTGGCAGAAAAGATATCAGATGGAATAAAAGGTGAAATGGTGATTGTCATAGCCGAGCCTCTCATAGATGAGCAGCCGGACGAAAGACAATGGACAGATCTTGCAGCTCAATTATGCATTGATGGATTTTCGGATAAACAGGTGGTCCAGTTGATAACCTCCCAGTATGAAGTATCCAGAAATGTTGTCAAAAGATACATGATTGAGTTCAAAAAACTTGACAAAACGAAATAGAAGGTTTTTAAATCTTAGAATATCTGCAAAGGAACCATCAAAGGAGGCCCAATTATGAGTAACAGGAGTTTCTACATTACTACACCCATTTATTATGTTAATGATATTCCCCACATCGGTCATGCCTATACCACCATTGCAGCTGATGTGATGACCCGATACAAGAAAATGTCAGGGTATGATGTCTTTTTCTGTACTGGTACCGATGAGCATGGGCAGAAGATACAGAGAAGTGCCCAGGAAAAGGGTCTGACAGCTCAGGAGCTGGCGGACAAAACTGTGCTGAACTTCAAGGAGCTCTGGGAAACCCTTAATATCTCTTATACCGATTTTATCAGGACTACAGATAAACGGCATGAGGAAACGGTCCGTTATATTTTCAAGAAGCTTCTTGATCAGGGGGATATCTACAAAGGTACCTACGAGGGTTGGTACTGTGTTCCCTGTGAGACCTATGTACCAGAAAGCAGTATGGGTGAGGGCAATACCTGTCCTGATTGTGGAAGGCCTCTTGAAAAGATGACTGAGGAGAGTTATTTCCTTAAAACCTCAAAATATGAGGATCAGTTACTGCGATATTATGAAGACAATCTCAAGGCTATAATGCCTCGGACCAGGTACAACGAGATAGTCAGCTTCATTAGATCAGGCCTGAGAGACCAGTCAATTTCAAGAACTACCATCTCCTGGGGTATTCCCGTGCCTGGTGATGAATCTCATGTAATCTATGTCTGGTTCGATGCATTGATCAATTATCTGACTGTCTGCGGATATCCGGATGGGGAATATGTCCAGAAATATTGGCCAGAAGTCCGTCATCTTGTTGGAAAGGATATCATACGCTTTCATTGCGTTGTATGGCCCATAATGCTGATAGCTCTTGGCGTGAACCCTCCTGTTTCAGTTTTTGCCCATGGATGGTGGACAGTGGAGGGAGAGAAGATGTCCAAATCAAAGGGCAATGTTGTAGATCCATTCGAAATGGCCAGGGTCTATGGCGTTGATGCCTTCCGTTACTTCCTCCTAAGAGAGGTCCCTTTCGGGTTGGATGGAGACTTTTCTGAGCAGGCCATGATGAACCGGGTCAATTCTGATTTAGCCAATGATCTTGGCAATCTGCTCAACAGGTCTCTCCAGATGATCAAGAATTATCGTAAGAACAAAGTTCCTGTCCATGTAAAATTCCAGCCCATTGACAATGAACTCAGGGAAATGGCTTACAAGACCTTCAAGACAATAGAGCAGAAAATGGACGATTTTGCTTTTGATGAAGCGTTGAAAAACATATGGGCTTTTATTTCGAGAGGAAACAAATATATTGATGAGACCATGCCTTGGAAACTGGGAAAAGAGGGAGATGTAGAACGGTTGGATGCGGTCCTACTGACACTTTTCGAGGTTTTGAGGTCGTCGTGTCTTATGGTCTGTCCCTTCATTCCGCAAAGTGCACAGAAGATGTGGGAACAGCTTGGTTTTGACGATTCTCCTGGCGATTTTGATCTTGCTGATTTCCAATGGGGTAATTTAGGTGAAGAAATACTGGTCAGAAAGGGTGAAGTCCTGTTCCCAAGGATAGACCCTGCTGTATGGGAGAAGGAAAAAGCCACGAGGGATGCTATGAAAGGTATTGTAGTCGATCCTGGAAATCATGAGGAAGAGATTACCATAGATGATTTTGCCAAGGTAGAATTGAGAGTAGCAAAGATCGTCTCTGTGGAGGAGGTTCCAAAAGCTAAAAAGCTTTACAAGATTGGTGTGGATCTTGGATACGAGAGGAGAACCATTGTCTCCGGTATCAAGGAATACTTCACACCCGAGGAACTCGAAGGCCAGTTGATTATTGTAGTCTGCAATCTCAAACCTGCTCGCCTCCGGGGAGTGCTGAGTAATGGCATGCTTCTTGCTGCAGAAAACGCATTGCTTGGTGATCTTGCCCTCTTGACTCCCCACAAAGATGTACCTCTTGGGACAAGGATCAGTTAAACTGCAGCTCCTTCCATTGCTGGTTTAGGTGTATAATCTACCGGGCTTTCATTCTTCAGGAAAGCCCGGTGTTTTTTGGAGGGATCTACCATTTTTCTCGTTGATACTCACTCACATTTAAATAGCGAAGACTTTTCCGGCATTCTGCCAGAAGTTATTTTGAGAGCTGTAAATGCAGATGTAAGAAATATCATGGTGGTGGGAGCAGATCTTCCCTCGAGCATAAGAGCCATGGAAATGACGGGATCCTTCTCTGGTGTTCAACTTTATCCAGCTGTTGGTATCCATCCTCATGACAGTTCAGATCTGGATGATAAAACCAAAGTCCTTATTTCACAGATGGCCGGACATGGATCTGTCCTTGCAGTAGGAGAAACAGGGCTTGATTATTTTTATGACCATTCTCCACGAAGTATACAAAGAGCATCCTTCCAGTGGCATCTGGAGCTCGCCTATGAACTTGGAAAACCTGTCATCGTTCATGTAAGGGATGCCTATTCAGACACTCTGGATATCCTCTCTTCAATGTCGGCTCGGCCTCCCGGTGTTATCCATTGTTTTTCTGGTTCCCTTGAAGATGCGGAAACGTTTCTGGAAATGGGATATTTCCTCTCCTTCGCTGGTCCTGTCACCTTTAAAAAGAACGACGCGCTGAGGGAAGTGGCAAAAAGAATACCCATTGACAGGATATTATGTGAAACAGATTCTCCCTATCTGGCACCCCATCCAATGAGGGGAAAGCCGAACGAGCCATCTTATGTTAGATATGTTTATGAAAGGATGGCAGCAATAAAGGAAATGACCATAGAGTCTTTCAGCCGGCAAATATGGGTAAATTCCTGCAGACTCTTTAATTGGGAGTGACAGATGAATGTTTGAATTTAAACTGGTGGCCGAATGTCCTGTAACCGGAGCGAGGGCAGGGGAGTTCAGAACCCCCCATGGCGTTATCCGTACTCCTGTCTTCATGCCGGTGGGAACACAGGCAACTGTCAAGGCCATGGCTCCCTTTGAACTGGAGGATATCGGGGCCCAGATAATCTTATCCAATACCTATCACCTCTATCTGAGGCCCGGTAGTTCCATTATCAGACAGGCTGGAGGTTTACATTCCTTCATGGGTTGGAACCACCCTATTCTGACTGACAGCGGGGGCTTTCAGGTCTTTTCTCTTTCAGACCTGAACAGAGTGACTGATGAAGGTGTTCAGTGCAGATCTCACCTTGATGGAAGTATACATAACATGTCTCCTGAGTGGGCTATGAAGGTCCAGCAGGATCTCGGTAGTGATATTGCCATGTGTTTTGACCAATGTGTAAGATATCCCTGCTCTTATGCAGAGGCTGAGGAAGGGGTCAGAAGAACATCCTTATGGGCACAGAGAAGCCTGGATGCTCACTCCCGGTCTGATCAGGCATTATTTGGTATTGTGCAGGGTTCAGTGTTTCCGGAACTGAGGGAAAGATCTGCTCTGGAGCTGAAAAAAATAGATTTTGAAGGTTATGGCATTGGTGGGCTGTCAGTAGGGGAACCCCATGCAGAAATGTATAACGCCCTTGATACCCTTAAGAGCATCCTTCCTTTCCATAAGCCCAGGTATCTTATGGGAGTTGGTTATGCTCCAAATCTTGTGGAAGGAGTGGCAAGGGGAGTAGATATGTTCGACTGTGTCCTTCCAACCAGGAACGGGAGGAATGGAACGGTCTTCACCTCTTCTGGCCACCTGAATATCAAGAATCTTTCCTTTTCAGATGATTTTACCCCTATAGACAATGAATGTGACTGCTACGTGTGCAGGAATTTCTCCAGAGCTTATCTAAGACATCTTCACAAGGCAGGGGAGATCCTCTCGGCAAGGTTATGTACATGGCACAATATTTCTTTCCTGGTAAATATTATGGAAAGAGCAAGAGACGCCATAATTGAAGGGACCTTCCCGGAATTCAGGGAGAGCTTTCATCATAAGTTCATGAAAGGTGACAGGAAGAATGGCTGCTGAGCTAATAGCCCTGGACTGGTACGACCCTGACATGTCCATCCTTGCAGGTGCTGCCCGAATACTCAGGGCAGGTGGACTTGTTGCATTTCCTACAGAAACGGTGTATGGACTGGGCGCGAACGCTCTTGATGAAGATGCGGTCCTTTCCATATTCAGAGCGAAAGGGCGTCCCTCTGACAATCCACTCATTGTCCATGTATCATCTGAACAGGAACTGACAAGGATAGTGTCAAGTGTGACTCCAGTCGCCCGGAAACTTATCAGACACTTCTGGCCTGGGCCTCTGACACTTGTACTGTCATCGCAGGGCAATTTCCCTCCGATTGTAACGGCAGGCCTGGATACTGTGGCGGTCCGTATGCCTTCGAATAAGATAGCCAGAGATCTTATCAGATTATCAGGCGTACCTGTAGCAGCACCAAGTGCCAACAGGAGCGGTAGGCCCAGTCCCACTGATGCGGCTGCGGTCCTCACAGACCTTGGGGAAAAGGTGGATATTATTCTTGATGCAGGCCCAACCCATGTTGGAGTGGAATCTACAGTTGTGGATGTCACAGAGGACAGAGTGGTCCTCCTGAGGCCTGGTGGAACTTCTCTGGAAGATATTGAGAAGGTTGCCGGACCAGTTGTTACAGCAGGCTGTCCTGAAAAAGCAAAAGCTTCACCTGGAACCAGATACAGGCATTATGCACCTCTGGTACCCCTATTCCTCTGGGAGGAGGACGGAACATTCTGGGATTCGCCACCCTGTGATATCAACAATGCAGGCTACGTGGGTATGATTGCCCCACCCGTTACAGTTGCGGACAGGATAATCTTCAGTGGACTTGAAGAATATGCAAGAGGACTCTTCTCTGCATTAAGGGAACTCGAAGGCAGGGGGGTAAAAACTATAATTGCCCAGATGCCTTCTTCCGAGGGTCTTGGAATGGCATTGAGGGACAGGTTGAAACGGGCTTCAGGAAGATAAAAACAATCCATGCTACTTGTCAAAGCAGGCTCACCTTGCTACAATAACCGTTGCGCTCAAAATATGCCGGAGTGGCGGAATTGGTAGACGCGCTAGATTCAGGTTCTAGTGGGCATACTGCCTGTCGGGGTTCGAGTCCCCGCTTCGGCACCATAGTTCTTTCTAAGAAGTATTCTGCAAGCTCAAGCAAATACAGATAGGGTTGTGTCGTGTCGTTGACATGATACACCCTATTTGTTATCTTAATGTTTTGTCGGTATTTTATTCCCAGTAATATTTTATAGGGAGGTCAAACACGTATGGCCGAATTTGTTCCCGTAGGGAGAAAGCGGCAGAGACTCACTTTCGGACGTGCCAGAGATCTTGTGGAGATCCCTGACATGATTGAGATACAGAAGGGTTCCTATGAGGCGTTCTATCAGGGACAGCTTGATCCGGATCTAAGATCTGAACAAGGTTTACAGGAACTGTTATGCGAAGTATTTCCTATTGAAAGTTATGACGGATCCTTTGCCCTTGAGTTCGTCCGGTATTATGTGGAGGAACCCAAGATCACGATCCAGGAGGCCCGTCAACGTGACCTTACCTGGTCGCAACCAGTCAAGGCAACCATAAGACTTGTTAACAGGAAGACCAAGGAGATCAAGGAAGAAGAAATCTTCCTTGGAGATTTCCCCTCAATGACAGACAGGGGAACATTCATTATCAATGGAACTGAAAGGGTCGTTGTAAACCAGCTTGCAAGGTCAGCAGGGGTTTATTTCAATGCTGAAGTCGGTGTTCCAGGGCAAGAGGTCTATTCTGCAAAGATCATACCTGACAGAGGAGCCTGGCTTGAATTCAGCCTTACACCCGGTGAAGTCCTCTCCGTCAATATCGATAATCGCAAGAAACTTCCTGCCACAGTTCTGCTCAAGGCTTTTGGTGTTAAAGACAATGACGCTATCCTCGAATTCTTTGATGCCACTCCTGAAGAGATAGACATTACAGAGGAAGAAACAAGGGGAAGGCTGATCGCTCTATCTATTCTGGATGCAGAAGGGAATGTGCTTATCCAGAAAAATGACAGGTTGACCAAGGAGCATCTTGAAACTCTCTGGGAACTGGGAAGGACCAAGATAACTGTATGGAACGTGGATCCTTCCATAGCTGCCACCCTGGAAAGGGATAACACGACCAACAGCGATGAAGCCGTACTTGAGCTTTTCCGCAGGTTAAGGCCCAATGAGCCTGCCCGTATAGAGAATGCCAAGGAATACATCTTTGGTCTCTTCTTTGATACCAGGAGATACAATCTGGGCAGAGTGGGCAGGTACAAGCTTAACAGAAGGCTGGGTCTGGAGATATCTGAAAGCAACAGACTGATCACCATAGAGGATATCCTGAGCATCATCAAAAGGACCCTGCTCCTCAGAAACGGTGAGGAAAGGGTTGATGATATCGATCATCTTGGTAACAGGAGGGTCAGATCAGTAGGAGAACTTCTGCAGAACCAGATAAGAATAGGTCTTTTGAGGATGGAGAGGATCGCCAAGGAAAGGATGACCACTATTCCGGATCTTGAAGCGGCCATGGCAAGAGACCTGATAAATGTGAGACCTATCGCTGCGTCTATCAGGGAATTTTATGGGTCAGGCCAGCTTTCCCAGTTCATGGATCAGACGAACCCCCTCGCAGAGATCACTCATAGGAGAAGACTCTCTGCCCTTGGCCCTGGAGGTTTAAGCCGTGAAAGAGCTGGTTTTGAGGCCAGGGATGTTCATTACACCCACTATGGAAGAGTCTGTCCGATAGAGACCCCTGAAGGTCCAAACATAGGACTGGTCACATCCCTTGCCACCTATTCAACCATAAATGAGTACGGTTTCCTCATGACCCCAAGACGAGTGGTCAGTGATGGCTTTGTAACAGATGAGATACATTATCTGGCTGCTGATGAGGAAGATGATTATTATGTGGGAAGGGCTAATACTCCCCTTAATGAAGATGGTCAGCTTCTTGAAGAAGAATGCCACGTGAGATACAGGGGAGTTATTGTTACGGTTCCTCGAGAAGAAGTCCACTATCTTGATGTTTCCCCAAAACAGATCGTTTCAGCGTCCACTGCTCTCATTCCCTTTCTCGAACATGACGATGCCAACCGAGCACTAATGGGTTCCAACATGCAGAGACAGGCAGTCCCGCTCATAATGCCTGAAGCTCCCAGAGTCGGTACTGGAATAGAGCATCGTATAGCCAAGGATTCAGGTTCCTGTATCGTTGCACGCCGCGGAGGGTTAGTGAAGTATGTAGATTCAAAAAAACTTGAGCTCGATTCAGGTCGGGGTATCGATGAATATGACATGATCAAATTCCGACGTTCGAACCAGGGGACCATTATCCATCAGCGTCCTGTGGTCAATGTCGGAGAAAGAGTGGAGGCAGGGGAGATCATTATTGACGGTCAATCTGTCGATAAAGGTGAACTTGCTCTTGGAAGGAACGTTCTTATTGCGTTCATGTCCTGGGAAGGGTACAACTTTGAAGATGCCATTCTTGTCAGCGAGAAACTTGTGAAGGAAGATTTCTATTCTTCTGTACATATCGAGGAATATGAAGTTGAAGCCCGTGACACAAAACTCGGGCCTGAAGAAATAACCAGAGACATCCCTAATGTTGGAGAAGATGTTCTAAAGAATCTGGATGAAGACGGGATCGTCAGGACGGGAGCAGAAGTCGGTGCCGGGGATATTCTGGTAGGAAAGGTAACCCCTAAGGGTGAGTCAGATCAGACTCCTGAGGAGAAGCTTCTCAGAGCTATCTTTGGTGAAAAGGCAAGGGAAGTCAGGGATACATCCCTCCGGGTTCCTCACGGTGCAAGAGGGAAGATCGTTGCCGTCAAAACTCTTACCAGGGCAGAGAATGGTGATGCTCTGAGTCCCGGAGTCAACAAGGTGGTCAAGATCTATGTTGCCCAGTTGCGAAAGATAACAGTGGGAGACAAGATGGCCGGGAGACATGGTAACAAGGGTGTGGTTTCCAGGATATTGCCCGTGGAAGATATGCCCTATCTTCCAGATGGTACTCCTGTCGATGTGGTCTTGAACCCTCTTGGAGTTCCAAGCCGAATGAACCTTGGCCAGGTTCTTGAGACCATTATGGGTTTTGCTGCTGTCCAGAATGACTGGTTTGTCGCAACCCCGGTCTTCGAAGGTGCCAAAGAGCAGGAAATATTTGATAGCCTCGAGGAGATCAAGGAATCAGTATACCCTGAACTCACAACTGACGGCATGATTACTTTATATGATGGAAGAACCGGTCAACCCTTTGAAAACAAGGTCACCGTAGGCTACATGTACATGATGAAGCTGATCCATCTTGTAGACGATAAGATCCATGCCAGATCCATAGGGCCTTACAGTCTGATAACCCAGCAGCCTCTTGGAGGAAAGGCCCAGTTTGGTGGACAGCGTTTCGGTGAAATGGAAGTATGGGCCCTGGAAGGTTACGGGGCGGCCAATATCCTTCAGGAAATGCTGACCGTAAAATCTGATGATATCCGAGGAAGGCTAAAGACCTATGAAAGGATCGTCAAAGGCCAGAACCTTATAAAACCTGGTGTACCCGAAAGCTTCAGGGTTCTCGTTAAGGAGTTACAGGGTCTGGGGCTTGATGTGGAGATCAACTATAGTGATGGCACCTCAGGAGAACTTGTCATCGAGGAAGAAGACGATTTCATGGGTCTCAGTAAAGCTGTTCCTGAAAGAACTGATAAGAGAGAACCCCAGCACGATAAGGGACAGTATGGATCAGTTACTGAAGAAATGATCTTCGGGTCCTCATCAAACGAATCAAATGGCTCTAGCCCGGAAGGGGTTGAAGAATAGATGAATCGCAGAGAGATCACTGGTGTAAGGATAAAGCTTGCCAGTCCCGAAAGGATACGTGAGTTATCCAGTGGTGAAGTCAAGAAACCGGAAACGATAAATTATAGAACCTTAAGACCCGAGAAAGACGGTTTGTTCTGCGAGAGGATCTTTGGTCCTACCAAGAGTTATGAATGTGCCTGCGGCAAATATAAACGAAGTGGGCCTAAGTTTAAAGGCGTCGTATGTGACAGGTGTGGTGTCGAAGTTACAGACAACAGGGTCAGAAGAGAAAGGATGGGGCACATTGAACTGGCTGCCCCAGTTGTCCATATCTGGTACTTGAGAGGAATTCCAAGCAGGTTAAGCCTTCTTCTCGGCACAAGTACACGAGACCTGGAAAAAGTAGTCTATTTCGCGCCGACCAGAAGAAGAGAAGTAGCCTATAAGGTAGTTATGGATGGGAAACGATCTGACCTTATCAAACGGGGCGACGTTATCTCGGAAAGTGAAGTCCATATTCATGCCCACTATGATCAGAAGTTCAAAGCAGAAGAGGCATACAGGATAGTAAGTGTGGATGACGTTCCCATAAATGAAGGAGACCTTCTGAGCGCCTCACAGGTCGGAAGATATAAAACTGATTATGGAGATGAAGTATTCAAGGTCGAACCGGCTTTCAAACTTCTCTCTTCCTCGGAGCATCTCAGTTACAGTGAAGGGGATACAGTCTCACAGGCTGAATTCCAGCGTTTTCAGGAACTCGGCATGTCTGTTGAGGCAGAACGTGCCATGGTGGGCAAGCAGGAAGCTTTTATCGTCACAGCTGTAGCACATCTCCCCTTTGCCAAGGGAGATGTGGTTTCAACAAGCGAGTTTCAGTTATTCCACCAGAAATACCCTGGCCGGTTTATGGCCCAACTGGAAACTGTGACCATTGAAGATCCATGTTATATAGTAATAGAGCCGGGAAATTCCGGATTTGAACAGGCGGACATAATTCTTGAAAGAGAGCAGAGCCTTTGTGATGCCTATGATCGCAAATTCTCAGCAGGAATAGGAGCTGAGGGTGTTCAGAAGCTTCTTGAGGGTATTGACCTTGAGTTTTTAGTGACCTCCCTCAGGGAAGAGCTTTCAGAGACAACAGGACAGAAGAAGAGAAAGCTGATCAAGCGACTGCAGGTTGCAGAGGATTTCAGGAAGAGCGGTTTTACCCCCAAGAGTATGGTCCTTGAAGTCCTGCCCGTAATCCCGCCAGACCTTCGTCCCATGGTACAGCTTGATGGAGGCCGTTTTGCAACCTCAGATCTCAATGATCTTTACAGAAGGGTTATAAACAGAAATAATCGGCTCAGGAAGCTCCAGGAACTTCGTGCACCTGAGATCATAATACGCAATGAAAAGCGGATGCTTCAGGAATCTGTAGATGCCCTTGTGGATAACGGGAGAATGGGTAAAGCGGTTCTTGGAGCAGGCAACAGGCCCCTTAAAAGCCTCACCGACCTCTTGAGGGGTAAAAAGGGCCGTTTCAGGCAGAATCTTCTGGGAAAACGGGTAGATTATTCAGGAAGGTCCGTTATTGTAATAGGTCCTGAACTGAAGATATATCAGTGTGGTCTTCCCAAACAGATGGCTCTTGAGCTTTTCAAGCCTTTTGTGATAAGACAGATAGTTGAACGTGGTCTTGCACCCAATGTAAAAAGTGCAAAAAGGCTTATCGAAAGAGGGCGAGAGGAAATATGGGGGATCCTGGAAGAGATCATCAGGGATCACCCTGTTATGCTCAACAGGGCTCCAACCCTCCACAGGCTTGGTATCCAGGCATTTGAGCCAGTTCTTATGGAAGGCAAGGCCATTCGCCTTCATCCCATGGTATGCACAGCCTTTAACGCTGACTTCGACGGGGACCAGATGGCAGTTCACGTCCCTCTTTCACTTGAAGCACAGGCAGAAGCAAGGATGCTCATGTTATCAGCTTCCAATTTACTTTCACCAGCCAGTGGTAAACCTATCGTAACCCCTACGCAGGATATAGTTTTGGGAGTATATTATCTTACCTCTATGAAGGAAGGGCTAAAGGGTGACGGGTCCTACTTCAGAGATCTGGAAGATACGTTGACTGCCATGAATCACGGTGAAGTGCATCCGCACTCAAGGATCTATCTGAGGAACCGGGAAGAATGGAACAATACTGCTGATGGTAAATGGATAGAAACTTCCCCGGGGCGGGTCCTTTTCAACAGTGTTCTCGACCCAAGGCTCAGATTCATAAATGAGCAGCTTGGCAAACGAACTCTCAGTGCACTCCTTGATCGAGCCTATGACCTCATAGATAAGACAAGCATTGTATCTATGCTTGATGCCATCAAATCCCTGGGTTACCACTGGGCCACAAGGAGTGGGCTCAGCCTTGGTGTCAGCGCTATAATTATTCCTCCCCAGAAAGGGGAGATAATGGATGAAACCCTCGAAAGAGAAGAAGACCTTAAAGCTCAGTTCGAGATGGGTATTCTTACAGAAGATGAATATTTCCGTGAGAAAGAGCTTCTATGGTCAGAGGCATCCAGGAGTATTGCGGATCATATTGTTACTAATATGGGGTCATCTAATCCTGTAAGGCTGATGGTGGATTCAGGTGCAAGGGGAAGCAAAAGCCAGGTAGCCCAGATGGCAGGGATCAGGGGACTCATGTCAGATCCCTCAGGCAGGATCATAGACTACCCGATCACTGCTAATTTCCGTGAGGGTCTTAACATGCTCGAATATTTCATCTCAACTCACGGAGCCAGAAAAGGGCTTGCAGATACGGCTCTCAGGACGGCTAAATCAGGGTACCTTACCAGGCGCCTGGTCGATGTAGCTCAGGATCTTATAGTAACAGATCATGATTGTGGAACTGATAACGGTATCAGCATCCATCCTCTATTGCAGGATGGCAAGGTAATGATACCTCTTCATGAAAGGATACTTGGCAGGACTGCTCTATATGACATAGAACACCCGGAAACCAATGCAGTTATAGTCAAGGCCGGGGATTGTATCAATTCACGGGAATCTCTTCTGATAGAAAAGGCAGGGATCGAGACGGTCTGGGTAAGAAGCCCACTTACCTGCGGACTTCGTCATGGCGTTTGCCAGAAATGCTATGGTATGGACCTGGCAACCCGAAGAGAGGTAGCTATCGGAGAGACAGTGGGAGTTGTTGCGGCCCAGTCAATAGGTGAACCCGGAACCCAGCTTACCATGCGGACCTTCCATACCGGCGGTGTAAGGCTTACAGGAGAGGATATTACACAGGGTCTTCCGAGAATAGAGCAACTTTTCGAGGTCAGAAGACCCAAAAAGGTTTCTTACCTGGCGGGTATTGACGGAGTTGTGAACGAAATAAGGGAAATGGAAGGTAAGAGGAAGGTATTTATATCTTCTCCTGATATCCAGGAGCAGAAAGTATCCTATAACATACCATCCTCCCAGAATCTTCTTGTTGAGGAAGGCCAGCAAGTCAGTCGAAGTACGAAGCTCACTGAAGGGTATGTCGATCCGCAGCAGCTTCTCGAGGTTGAAGGTATAGAGTCGGTTCAGAGAGCCCTGGTCGATGAGATCCAGGGAGTCTATCGGTCCCAGGGGGTCTCAATTAATAATAAACACATCGAGGTTATCCTGCGAAAGGTCGCACCGGTCAATCGCCTTCGTGTGGTCGAGGAAGGAGATACTTCCTTCGTTGCTGGAGAACTTGTCTGGACAAATGACATAGAGACAGAGAATATCAGCATCGAGGAAGAGAACGAAAGGAATATTCAGGAAGCTGTGGGGATATTCTCCGGTAAGATCCTTAAAGGAGCCTTCTCCCAGAAAGGCGCCGAGATCACTTCTCTTGAAAAGGACACTACTCTTGACGAAGATGCAATAAGAAGCCTTCTTAAACCAGGTTCATCTGTACATGAGATAAGGGTAGAAGATGAGGACGGTATTCTTGATGTAGTTATCGGTGAAGGTGCTTTCAGGAAAAAGTTGGAGGGCATGGAACTTCTTGATCCGTATGAAGCATCTGACGGCAAGACGATCCCGGCATCAGTTTCTCTTACCCCGGGGCAGCTCGGTATCATTACTTCCAATTCGCCTAAACCTGTTCTGGTAAGAGATACTGAAATGATCGAACTTCTTTCTGACTCGGCATATCTTGCTGATTCAATTGAACTTGACGGAGAAAGTATTGCCCAGGCAGATCGTCTTATCACTTCGGATATGGTGGAATTGTTCCGTCTTGCCAATGCCCAGACCGTAAAGATATGGAAGCATGTGGAAAGAATCCATGTCCCTGATGCACTTCAGGAAATGCTTATCGACAAAATCTGGGGAAAGCCTCTTTCCCAGGCTATCGACAGCGAAGGAAATGCTGTGGATGATATTGCTCACATGGTGGACGGGAAAGTGGTACGCAGCATCATCGATGGCGAGATTACAGCTGTGGAGATAGAAGATGAGATAGTTACAAGAAGCCGGATTCTCAGCGACTATCTATCGGATGCGGTATATGGAAAGGTTCTTCTGGATCCTGTTTATGAAGGCAAAGATGAGTTAGTGGCTGATTCAGGACAGGAGGTAAACAGGGATATTCTCGAAAAACTCGTAGAAGCCGACCCCACAGATCTCGTGGTAAGAGCTATCTATGCCCATTCAGAAGAGAAGCGCATGATCCATAGAATCACTTTTGTTAGAAAACTCAGAGTAGGTCCCAAGTGCAAACCTTTCGTACACGGGATCACGAAAGCTGCCCTTGCAACTGATAGTTTCCTGAGTGCGGCTTCTTTCCAGCAGACAGCTCAGGTTCTTGCTGGTGCTGCGGTCAAGGGTGAAATTGATGATCTCTTAGGGTTGAAGGAAAATGTGATAATCGGTCACCTCATCCCTGCAGGAACAGGTTTCAACGAATTCAAGGATGAGGAGATGGTTGAAAAGCGTCTTGAACCTGCCTCTTCCAGAGAAGAGATATTATTTGAGGGTACAGAAGACAAGGATTAATTGAACAGATCTTTGTGTGAAATGATATGTCGGCTTGACACAGGTGAAGTCATTTTGTTATTATCACTCGGTGCGCCTCGCACTGGAGGTTTAGCATGCCTTTGAGCGAGTTGGCAAGTCCACTTAGGGTGACAGGTATCAGACAGGTCCAAAGATATCTTTTGAAAGAAGAGATTAAAAAGGTATTCTATGCCAGGGATGCAGATGCCAAAAGGATTCAACCGATCCTTGAACTTGCCTTGAAACAGGGTCTTGATATAGAGGAAGCATCATCAATGGTAATTCTGGGCAGAGCCTGTGCGATCTCCAGGCCTGCATCAATAGCTGCATTAAGGCATAAAGTTTAAAAATAAGAATCTGTTAGGAAGGAGGGAGCTTCGTGCCGACTATTAACCAGCTTGTCAGGAATGGGCGTAAAGAGAAAAAAGTAAAGAGCGATGCACCGGCACTTCAGGCTAACCCGGCCAAAAGAGGAGTTTGTACTCGAGTTTATACGGTTACCCCGAAGAAGCCCAATTCAGCTTTAAGGAAAGTTGCCCGTGTACGTTTGACCAACGGGATCGAGGTAACGTCCTACATCCCGGGTATTGGTCATAACCTTCAGGAACACTCAGTTGTTCTTGTAAGGGGAGGAAGAGTAAAGGACCTTCCCGGGGTAAGGTACCATATCGTCAGGGGTACTCTGGACTGTGGTGGTGTTGAGAACCGGAAAAGAGGTCGCTCCAAATATGGTGCAAGAAGACCTAAATAACGTATTATTGAAAACTGAGGGAGGAGTTTAAGTTATGCCACGAAAGGGGCATGTTAAAAAAAGAAAAGCCTTTCCTGATTCCAGATATACAAGTGTGCCTATGACCAAATTCATTAATGGGATCATGAAAGGTGGAAAGAAAAGTGTGGCGGAAAAGATCATGTATTCAGCCCTTGATATAGCTGCTGAGAGGCTGGGTACCGATCCTTTTGATGTGTTCCAGAAAGCTCTGGATAATGTCAAGCCACTGGTGGAAGTACGTCCGCGAAGAGTTGGTGGAGCCACTTACCAGGTACCTGTTGAAGTCGCGCCTGAAAGGGCTCAGGTATTGGCTATCCGGTGGATCCTTCAATATTCGCGTTCTAAAAAAGGTATACCCATGGCAGAGAGGTTGGCCAGGGAGCTTACTGATGCCTATAAGGGTGAAGGTGCATCTATCAAAAAACGGGAAGACACCCATAAAATGGCTGAAGCCAACAGGGCCTTTGCCCATTACCGCTGGTAACCTGAGCAGAGAATGAGCGGTCATGTCAGAAAGTGCTTGGTGGTGAAATTCTGTGAATATTAAAGATCTGAAGAAAATACGGAATATTGGAATCGCTGCACATATTGATGCCGGTAAGACTACTACCACCGAGCGTATATTGTTCTATACAGGCAGGAACTACAAGATCGGAGAAGTACACGAAGGTGCCGCTACCATGGACTGGATGGAGCAGGAACGTGAGAGAGGCATTACTATAACTTCGGCTGCCACGACCTGTATCTGGAATGATTGTTTTATCAATATTATTGATACGCCCGGCCACGTGGACTTTACTGTGGAAGTGGAAAGGTCCATGAGGGTCCTTGATGGAGCAGTATCTGTATTTTGCGCGGTGGGCGGAGTTGAACCCCAGTCAGAAACGGTCTGGAGACAGGCTGATAAGTACAGGGTCCCAAGGTTGGCTTTTGTTAACAAGATGGATAGGATAGGTGCGGATTTCGATGCTGTTGTCAATGGTATCCGTGAAAAACTCGGAGCACATCCGGTTGCAGTCCAGTTGCCTGTTGGTGTGGAAGAGAGCTTTGAGGGAGTCCTTGATCTTGTTGAACGAAGGATGGTTCAGTATGTAGATGAACTTGGGACCGATCCCAAGATCATTGACATACCTTCCAGCCTGGTCGCTGAGGCAGATGCTGCGCGTGAGGTTATGATCGAAGCTATTGCGGAATATGACGAAGCTGTAATGGAACTTTTCCTTGAAGGTCAGCATATCCCTTCAGATATTCTGAAAAACGCGATCAGGAAACATACCATTGCTCTTGATATCGTTCCGGTCCTCTGTGGATCGGCTTTTAAGAACAAGGGCGTTCAGATGCTGCTTAATGCAGTAGTGGATTATCTGCCGAGTCCGGTGGAACTTCCACCTGTAGTTGGTATCTCTCCCGAATCAGGGGAGCCCATTGAACGGCTTTGCGATCGACAAGAATCCTTTTCGGCCCTTGCGTTCAAAATAATGGTGGATCCTTTTGTGGGGCGGCTCGTTTTTACCAGGATCTATTCGGGTACACTTAACAAAGGTGAATCGGTATTCAACCCTTCAACCAACTCCAGGGAGCGCGTGGGCAGGATCCTTCAAATGCATGCAAATAAGAGGGAGGACCTTGACCAGGCTTCTGCCGGTATGATCGTAGCCCTTCCTGGTCTAAAGAACACAAGGACGGGAGATACCCTGTGTTCTTCTGATTCCCGGATCGTTCTGGAAAATCTGGAATTTCCTGAAACTGTTATTTCTCTTGCTGTTGAGCCTATGACCAAAGTGGACAAGATAAAGCTGACCAAGGGCCTTACCGCCCTTGCAGAGGAAGACCCGACCTTCAGAGTGGAAACGGATGAGGAAACAGGTCAGACTATCATATCAGGAATGGGTGAGCTCCACCTCGAGATAATCGTTGACAGATTAAAAAGAGAATTCAATGTGGATGTGAGGGTTGGCAAGCCTCAGGTTGCGTATCGTGAAGCTATTACAAGCACATCCACAGCGGAAGGAAAGTTCATCCGCCAAAGCGGAGGCAGGGGCCAATACGGCCATGTCGTCTTCGAGGTAGAACCGCTTGAAGATGGAAAGGCCTTCGAATTTCAGAACAAGATAGTTGGGGGAACTGTTCCCAAAGAGTATATCCCCGCAGTAGAGAAAGGTCTCAGGGAGGCCTTGACCAACGGTATCCTTGGAGGTTACCCGGTTATTGGTCTCCGGGTCACCCTTGTAGATGGAAGTTACCATGAAGTTGACAGTTCCGAGATGGCTTTCAAGGTTGCAGCATCCATGGGTTTCAAGGAGGCTGTCAGAAAAGCATCACCTGTGCTTATGGAGCCATTGATGTCAGTTGAAGTTGTTACACCTGAAGAGTATGTAGGTGACGTAATGGGTGACCTGTCCTCCAGAAGGGGACATGTGGAAGGAATGGAGATCAGGGCAAATACGCGTGCTATAAAGGCATTTGTACCACTTTCGGAAATGTTCGGTTACGCTACTGATCTCAGGAGCAAGACTTCAGGAAGAGCATCATATTCAATGCAGTTCGACCACTATGAACAAGTGCCACAGAGCGTGGCTGAAAAAATTCTAAAAGGTTAACTGTGGAAGAGAATTTAAGGAGGGAATCTTAAATGGCGAAGGCGAAATTTGAAAGGTCGAAGCCCCATCTTAATATTGGAACCATCGGTCACATAGACCATGGTAAGACCACGCTGACGGCGGCGATCACCAAGTGTCTTGCAACGGAGGGATTTGC
>Ga0272441_10000905_pt1 | contig 64777 bp, 46 predicted proteins | sample SSMProp6N_FD_193582 | JGI IMG/M metagenome (GOLD analysis project Ga0272441, IMG submission 193582) | Marine sediment archaeal communities from Little Sippewissett salt marsh, Falmouth, MA, United States - SSM-Prop-6N | ecosystem: Environmental > Aquatic > Marine > Wetlands > Sediment ... | reverse complement strand
ACAGCCGGTACTCCACGTCGCTGCGCGTCGCCGGCCGGCCCATACCCTTGGAGCCGGCGTAGTAGCCCGTGAGTTCCACGACGGTTACCGGCAGACCATCGACTTCGAACGATGTGCTCTGGACAGCGTCCGGTGCGATGGGGTTGCCGCCCGCCTGCGAGAATTGGCCGGTCCAGCGGCGGATATTCATCGCCACAGTGCCGCCGCCGCCGGGGAAATGGGATACGACCAGGTGGCCGTCGTGCTCGTCGTCGTCGCTACGCGGCACGAGGAACTGCGCGCGGTACAGACGGCTGCTCGGGGGCTCGGGTTTCCACCGGGCCGGCGGGCTGTAGTGCAACGTGGAAGATGCGGGGCGCGACGCCGGTTGTGTCGTGGATCGACGGGCCTGACGGGGTGCCAGCGGGGGATGATCGGCTGGCAGGGCGGGCGATCGACCGGCCGGTGTGCCGGCGAGCATCCTCTCTACTGCGGCCACGTCCTCCGGCGTTGGCTGACTCGCGGCGGGCTGCGTGGCAGGTGGCCCGGGTGCGGGCTTATCCCGGCATGCGCCGAGTCCCGCCAGGACCAGCCCGGCCAGACTGAAGAGGATGAGTGACCTTCGCAGCGCGGCGATTCCCCGGACGCGCTGCGATGCGATTTGCCGGCTTGCACAACCCGAACTCACCAATGCCTTCTTCATCGTGTCTATGATAGGCATGCGGGAGCATCGGTGGCAGTTGCCAGATCGCCGGTTGCCAGCCGGCCCCGGCATCGCCGATACTGCTCGGTGGCGCGGCGAAACGTCCGGCCCTTCGCGTCCTCCCTGCGAAGCGGCGTCGTTTCCGAGAATGAGAGATGGCGGGCCCAGCGGCCGAAAAGCCAAAAAAAGGAGACGCTCGCCCCTGCAACCGGAAGCCGGTTGGTCCGTATAAGGTCTGCGGGCAGCGTGTCCGCACAGCCTGCCGTATGACTATAAGTATTTGTCTAGCAATAGGTTGGGTAAAATCATGCCCATCGGCGAAGCGCTCGTTGCCAAGGGGTTGATCAGCAAAGTTCAGCTCGAGGCGGCGGAGGACATGCGCGTGTCCCCGTCCGAACGGATCGATCAGGTCCTGATTCGCCAAGAACTGGTGAGTGAGCGGGACGTGCTCGAGGTGTTCAGCGAGCAGCTCATGATCCCGGTCGTCGAGCTGCGCGAAGCGGATGTCGACCACGAATTGCTCAGCCTCGTCCCCAGTAAAATGGTGCACAAGTATGGCTTGATGCCGATTGCACGCAACGGCAAGGGCGTCCGCGTCGCGACGTCCGACCCCTACAACATGTATGCCCTCGACGAGCTGCGCACCTGCATCAACATGCCCGTCGAACCGGTTCTCGCGTCCCGGGCCGAGATCCACAAGATGATCAAGGCCTTCTACGGCGTCGGCGGTGAGGTTCTTCAGGAGATGGTCGAGGACCAGGGGGATGTCGAGATCCTCGACGAGGCGAAGCTCGAGTCCGAGGATCTCGACATTCAGATGGCCCAGGAAGCCTCGGTCATCAAGCTCGTCAACGAGATCCTGATCGAGGCGATCGACCAGCGGGCGAGCGACATCCACTTCGAGCCCTTCGAGGATGATTTCCAGGTCCGTTACCGCGTCGACGGCGTATTGCAGATCGCGAATGTGCCGGCGGAGATCCGACGTTTCCAGAACGCGATTGTCAGCCGCGTCAAAATCCTTTCGAGTCTCAACATCGCCGAGCGGCGCCTGCCGCAGGACGGCGGCTTCAAGATCAAGGCCCACGGGCGCGAGATCGATCTGCGTGTGAGCGTCATTCCGATGGCGTTTGGCGAGGGCATCGTACTGCGCATCCTGGACCGAACCGCGGTCAGGCTGGAGCTGCCTACCTTGGGCATGGAAGGTGAGACGTACAAGACTTTCCAGGATCTGATCCACCGGCCGCACGGGATTGTCCTGGTCACGGGCCCAACCGGGTCTGGAAAGACCACAACGCTGTACGCGGCACTGCGCGAGATCGTTTGCCCGGAGTTGAAGATCCTGACCATCGAAGACCCTGTTGAGTATTACCTTGACGGCATCAACCAGACGCACATCATCCCCAAGATTGGGCTGACATTTGCCCGTGCCTTGCGCAGTTTCCTGCGACACGACCCGGATGTCGTGCTGGTGGGTGAGATTCGTGATAAGGAAACCGCCGAGGTGGCCATCAACGCATCCCTCACCGGCCACTTGGTGTTCAGCACGCTGCACACCAACGACGCGGTGACGGCGACGACGCGTCTGCTTGACATGGGTGTCGAGCCGTTTCTCGTTTCCAGCTCGATCGAGGCTGTGCTGGCGCAGCGGCTGGTGCGGACAGTCTGCAAGCACTGCAAGGAGGAGTACAAGCCCGAACACCCCTCACGCCTCCCACCCGACTTCGGCTATGAGAAGGGCGAGATTCTGCATCGGGGGAAGGGGTGCAAGGATTGCCGCGGGACCGGTTTTGCCGGTCGCCGGGCCCTGTACGAGCTGCTGGTGATGGATGATGAGCTGCGCACGCTGGTCTTGAATCGCGCCTCGGCTTCCCAGTTGGTTGAGGTCGCGACGGCGCATGGTCTGGTGTTGATGCGTGAGGAGGGCTGGCGCCTGGCACGGGAGGGTCTGACGACGGCGGACGAAGTGCTGCGCGTGACGAAGGGCTAGAGCGGTCGTCGGCGGCTTGGCCGCTGTGGTGCTGTCACGAGATTCGCGAATCAAGTGTTGGGGAGAGTGACCAGTTCGAACTCGCTGGAGTCTGGCGCGACATCGGACACGACGTACCGTCGCTTGCCAGATGGATCGGGAGGGATGTCATCGACGACACGGCAATCGACCTGCGTCCGCAGTCCGAAGAGGCTGCGATAGCGATGGCGGACGCGATCCACCGCATCCGGGGCGAAACCATCATCGACGACAAGCAGGACCTCGAAAGCATCGAGGGCATGCTGGTATGTTTTGTAGGCGACAATTCCGTGCAGGTCACGCAGCACATGCGACGTGATGGCTCCGTGACACAGGCGGCCGTCGGGAAGTGCGATGAAGCCCGTGACCTTGCCACCTTCGAGCCGCATCAGGGGAAACGGCAGGCCGCATGGGCACGGCTCCGTCACGCGCCGCCCGATATCACCGAGGCGATACCGAATGAAGGGCTGCGCGCGCGTGTTGAGCGTCGTGCAGAGGACCTCGCCGCAATGGTCCTCGGGCACGGTCCGGCCACTGGCCGCAATCTCCACGTGGATGTGCGGCCAGAGCACGTGCAGGCCGCCGCGCGGGCACGTGTGAGCGATCAGGCCGACTTCGCGGCTCCCATACTCGACAGCGACCGGACAGCCAAACACGCTTCGGACTACGTCGATCTGGGAGTCCGTCACCTCTTCGCCGGTTAGCACAACGAGGCGGAGCCAGGCGAAGTCCTCCGGCCGGGTCGTGCCGCTCGCATGCTGCGCGAGGAGCGCGAGGGCTGTGGGGTAGCCGTAGACCACGCTCGGCCGGAACCGGCGGATCTCTCCGAGGTGGCGGTCGAGTTGTGCCGGCGATAGCTCGAACGCGTTGAGCAAGCGCTCGTTCAGGGCCCAATCCCGTCGACGCCGGTACCACGAGCCCCGGGACTCGATCGGCGATCCCCACAGATGCAGCCGACGCTCGCCCAGCCGGACGCCGAACAGGCCCTGCATGAAGAGCCGCGCGGCGAGGTCCTGCGCCTGCCGCCGCCGATCGATCAGGAAACGAAGCGTATCACCAGTCGTTCCGCCGCTGCTGTGTGGCAGCGCGCCGCCCCGGACGCCTCGGCATGTCAGACGGTCTGCGTTTTCTCGCACGTCGGCCTTCTGTAAGACCGGCAGCTTCCGAAGCTCCGCCTGCGGATCACGACCGTTGACGTTCAGCTGACGATCGACCATCTGTTGGGCGTAGAACGGCAACCGCGTGGCGGCAAATGTCAGCAGGTCCCGCAACCGCTTACCGACGATGCGCTGCACCCCCTCCGGTGTCATTTGTCCCAGGTGCTGGAGGCTACGCAGCTCGGTAAGCGTGGGGCGCCCGCGCAGCCACTCGTGAGCGGGGTAGGTCAGACGGCGAACGATCCACGCCGGCAGAGACATCACGCATTGACCTCCATCGCGGCGGAATCCGCGCGCTCGCCGGAACGTGTCTCGCGCGACACCGGCCCGCTCACGTCGATGTCCTCGACACCGGCGGCGTGCGAGCAAGACGGGCCTTTCCGCTGTTCACCGAGGAGCCCGTGGTAGATGAACGTGATCCGATCGGCCACGGTCGCGAGGCTGTAATGGGTCGCCACGTGTTGTTGCAGATTCTGCCCGATTCGCCGGCGCATCGCCGGATTCGTGGCCAGGCGGCGCATCTCGAACGCGAGTGCGCGCGGGTTGTGGGGCGGCACGAGGGGGGCGATCGTGTCTTCGCGCGGGTCGGGCTGCATCAACTCGGGCACACTTCCCACCGCGGTTGCGATTACCGGGAGCCCCGCCGCGGCCGCCTCGAGGATCGCGTTCGGAAGCCCCTCGCTGTGGCTGGGATGTACGAAGCAATCGACTGACTCCAGAAGCTGCGTTTTGGCAGCGCCCATGACCGGATCATGGAGCCTGACGTGGCTGTCCAGGCCGGCTTGCTCGACCTGCTGCTGCCACTGGGACCGCGGCTCGTCTATCGCCGGCCCGGTGACGACCAGCTCGAACGGAATCCCATCGGCGCGTAACATCGCGGCAGCCTCCAGGAGGTCACGCAGCCCCTTGGCCGTGGTCAGAGCGGCGAGGTACAGGAAGCGGCAGGCGTGGTCGGCTCGGTCCTCGGCCGTGGGGCGGGTCGGGGGGATGGGCGGAGCCGGATTGGGGATCACGAAGGTGGGCGTTCGTCCGATAAACGGCGCCAAGGCATGCCGCCAGCGTTCGGAAAGCACGACCACGGCGTCGGTGGTCCGGAAACTACGACGGATCAGCCAGCGCCCGATTGGGCCGCTGTCCGTGCAGAACTGCTCAAACCGGCCGCCACGAATGTGCACCACGGTCTTGCAACGCAGCAGCTTCGCAACCGCCAGGTCGAGCAGATTGCGGTAGAACGTGAAGTAGCTGCATGTGTGAATGTGCACGATTTCCACCTGCTCACGCGCGATCGTCCGCCCCAGCGAAGCCAACGCGCGAAGGTGGCGAAACGCGGAACGCCACACTCGACCGGCTCGACGGCCAGTCTTCGGTCGCCGGGAGTGAACGCCGAAGCGATGAAGGGCGAACCGCTCGCGCAGCGGGCTTTCCAGCAAGAGGCTAATCGACGTGACCATTCCGCCGATGTCCGGCGGGGCAGGGCCGAGCATCAGGACACCGGGTCGGTGGCTGGCTGTGAGCTGCCGCGGTTGGCGGGCGTGCACACATGCTCGGTAGGCCTGCTCGTAGCGCTGTACCATGGGCCCTGTCGTGAAGCGCGTGCGGTAGTCCGCCTGGGCGCGGGCGGCGCGCTGTTCGGCGGCCGAGCGGTCACGAAGAACGCACGCCAGGGCAGCCGCCATCGCCTCGCTATCTTGGGGGGGAACGAGCAACCCGGTCCAGTTGTGCCGCAGTTGGCATCGCTCTTCGGGTTGATGCGCGTCGAGGCGCCCGATGTCGCCGACGGTCGTGGCGACGATGGGCACGCGTTGACTCATCGCCTCCAGGATCACATTCGGGAACGACTCGCTACAGCTCGACAGGCAGAACACATCGGCGCCTGCCATGAGCCGCCAGGCATCGGGGCGAGGTCCCGGGAGGTGCACGCAGTCGCGCAAGTGTAGGGCGTTGGTCACATCCTGCACGTGGCGACCATAGGTTTTGTCACCCGTAGCGCCGACGCACACAAGCTGCGCGTCCGGCCATTCCCGGCGGAGCAAGGCGAACGCGTGCAGCAACGTGGCCAGATCCTTTTCGGGGCGGATATTCGCGACACTGAGCACGACTGGGCCACTCAGCGCTGTTCCGCAATGCTCGCGCAGGGCTTGTCGAGCCTGTCTTGGATCTGCCGGATTCAGGTCGACGCCGTTCGGCAGGTGGGTGGCGTCCGTGCACGGTCGGTTCGCGGGCAGCTTTTCGCGCAACGACAGGGAGTTGATCCCCACCCCGTCGACGAAGCGGTCCAGGATCTCCGCGATCCGGTGATGCCGCGTCGGCCGGCCGAGCGGCCAGCCGTGCCAGACGTGGAGAATGGGGATGTGTAGGAGTTTCGCCGCCGGGAAGAGGGACACGAGCGCCGCGCAACTGTGGGCGTGGGCGATGTCGACGCGGTCATGACGCAGCCACTGGAACAATCGCCAGAACAGGAGCGGGTCCCGTCCGACGCTGTGGGCCTCGCGCACCGTCACGCCTTCACCGAGCACGCGGTCACAGTCGATGTTTGCGGAGCGAAGGCAGTAGACGACCACGCTGTGGCCGCGTCGGGCCAGACCGTGTGCGAGGCGGGCCACGACGTGTTCGGACCCGCCGCCTGCAAGACTCTCGATGGCCAGGGCAATCTTCATCACAGCTCAGCCATGGACCGGTTGTGGCTCACCAGCGGGTTGCGGCGCCGCGACTCCTGGCGGGGACTCTCGCCGCCAATCGCTCGTGAGTCTTCCCGGCCAGCGGCGGCGTTGCTCGCTCGCCGCAACGGCACGTAACGCAACAGCATAAGCAGCCAGATCAGGCCGGTGGCGTACATCGCGGTTGGGCCGGCGAGAAGAGCCAGCCAGGATGGCAACTCCAGCCCAAAGCGTTCGACCGGCCAGTTTGCAAACAGCAGGAGCGCGAGCACGAGCCAGGCGCTCTCCAGTTTTCGCACGCGCTGATGGCGTAACACTGCCGTGATGATCCATGCCAGTGGGATCAGCAGTTGAACCGTGTGGTGCGTCCATGTCGCCGGGGCGGCGAGCAGAACGGCCGGGATGGCCCACGCCAACGACTCGGCCGTGCTCACCGTTCGACGGTGCCGCACAAGCCACCAGCCGGTCAACAACACGACGAGGATGCTGGCGCTCAGCGCGCACCAGCGGGCAACCTGCGGCCCGAGGTTCAACCAGGGTGCGTGGCTGTGGGCGGCGCCGGGCAGGTCCATGAGGCCGCGATAGATGTAACCCTGAAGGCTCATGTTCTGTGGGCTGGCGAGCGTGGATAGCTCGTTCGCGAATCCGCCGAGGCTGATCGCCCACTGCCGCATGATCGGACCGCCAAGGACGATGGCGGAGCCGCCCATCAGCAGGGCGATGGTGGCGACGGCGGCCGTCAGTGCCTTGAAGTCCTTGCGCAGCGCAAACACGGCCAGGTACAGCACCGGTGTCACTTTGGCGACCGCCGCGAGCCCGACGAGTGCCCCCCCGAGGCCTGACCGCGACCGCAGCAAGGCCCACGTCGCCGCCGCGAGCAGGGCAAGCAGCACGATGTCGAACTGCCCCCATCGGAACAGTTCCGCGACGGCTGTGCTGGTCAGGAAAGCGAAGGTGATCAGCACGGACACCGGCGATCCGAGCGGGCAATGGACGGTGCGCAGCACGATCCACAGCGAACCGAGCAGCAGCGCGAGTTGGAGCAGACACCATGGGACCTGTGCCGCCGGGTACGGCAGAAGGGCGAAGCCGGCCATCAGCGCCAGCGTCGGTGGAGGGTAGAAGTAGCGGACGATCGTCTGTTCGCCGGGAAGGTCGACGTGCTCTCGCACAGCCGTGACGTCGTACGGATTGACGCCGCTGAGCAAGGCCTTCCCGGCCGCGTAATAGGCGCGGAAGTCGAGCAGGTAGTTGCGCGATGGGTGGATCAGCGCGTGGTTGGTGGCCAGGCTCCCGATGAGCACGAGGAGCAGGATCCACCCCGCACGCCGGCTCGCGGGACCCAGCTGTTCAGCGTGTCTGGCTGGCATGGCTGATTTTCCCGATCACGTTCGCTGGTGTCGCGGGTGACGCCGGTATGAGCGAAGGCGTGGGGTACGGTTCCGGCAGGTCGGCGAGCTCGTTCTGGGCTTCCATGTGCAGACTGACGTTTCGCAGGCACATGGCGAAGCCGATCAACATCCAGAGGTCTTCCGCGAACAGGCGCGTGGTGAACACTGCGCACCCGCAATATCCGATCAGCCCGGCGCGCAGGGCTACCGCGTGCCAGCCGAGATGAAAACGCGGCTGCCACCGGTGCACCGGGATTTCGACGAACGCCGGTAACTGGCGCGCCACCCGCCGGACACGGCCAAGCCGGGTTAACGTCACCACGATGATCGCCAGAATCAGGATGATCCCAGGCCATCCGAGTTCGGCGATGCACGTGGCCAGCGTGTTGTGCGCGCTGCGGCCCTTCGGGAGTTCGGGAAGGTAATCCACCACCACTTGGCGGAAGTTGCCCAGGCCGATGCCGAAGGGGTGATCGAGGGCCATGTGGAATGCGGCGTTCCAGAGCGTCAGACGCTGCACGGCGCCCGAGTCCTGTTCGTAATGCAGCACGGTCTCCATGCGCTTCCACCAGCCGGGGTCGGTGAGATGGACCGCCAGGAATGCGCCGGCGAGGACGGCGGCCAGCCCCTTCATGCGGAAACCACGCGGCAGAGAAAGCACCGCCGCAATGGCCATCAGCGCGAGCCCGACGATCGCGTTGCGCGTGCGAGTCATGATGATCGTGTTGACGGCGAGTGCACCGGTCACCAACGCAAACGTCCGTCCCCACCAGGAGCGAGCCATGAAGAACCATGCGCCGATCAGCGGCAGCGTGGCCACCAGGTGGACGGCGAGACCGCTCGACTCGGCGAAATCAGGACCGCCGATGCCGTACGCCAACCGACCGCTATGCATGCGCCCCACGCCGCCGGATGCCTGGTAGCCGAGGTACGCGACGCCCACGAGCCACGCGAGGATGACGAGGTGGTAGTGAAGCGGCTTGCGCACACAGCGGATAAGGATGAACAGGAAGATCATCAGCTTGACGTACTTCCAGGCCTGATAGTGACCGCGGTCGCACGGTTCGAAGCCCCACGTCAGGCTGCCTACCGCGACGATGCCGAGAAGGAGGGCCAACGCGTACGGCAGTGGAAACTGCTGCGCACCGTGCTCCAGGCGCGGCCGGCGCACGAGGAGTCCGACGCCAGCAGCCAACGCGACCGTAAACGATGTCCGGATGCCGAGAGCTCGTACCGACTGTCCCCACCACTGTGTCTCCGGGTTCAGGTGGTACACGAGGATGTAGAGCAGGACGCCGGCGATGGGGTTGAACACGGCCGCGCATGTCCCGCAGACGTACGAGATCCAGAACATGATCGCGGTTAGTGACATGCTACCTCCTGCCGGTGGCGCGATGACCTGGGGCGCGGTGCGGTGAGCTTGCGCGGTGTGGAATCATCCCATTGTGCGGTCGACCGACGCGGCACCACATTCGTCGGCCCAGTGTGGCGGTCCGGTGTCGGCGAGGTTTGCCGGTCGTGCCGCTGCACGGCAGCGCTCGTGAGAAGCGAGGCGAGCCGCCGGGCCAGGCTGGGCCAGTCGTGAGCTTGTCGGACCCACTTCCGACCGGATTGGCCGAGAGTTTCGGCTTTGTCAGGGCTGTTCAGCAGGTGGGATACGTGTCGGATCCAGCCGGCCGCATTCGCGGCGCACAGAACGTCTGACCCGCGTCGCGCTGTGAGTCCGGCCAGGGCACGCGGGCTGGCGACGACGGCCCGCCCCATCGCACACGCTTCGAGCACCTTGTTCTTCACACCGCCCCCCAGCCGTGTCGGCACGACGATGGCCGTGGCGCGCGTTAGATAGGGGCGCACGTCGGGGACATCGGCGTGAATCTCGACGCCATCCAGATGGCTGAGTCGTTGAACCTCCGGTACCGGCTCGCGCCCGACGATCAAGAACCGCCGATCACGATGACCGTTGTGCAGCCGCGGCCAGACTCGATTGGAGAAGCGAAACACCGCCTCGACGTTCGGCGGGAAGTTCAGCGCCCCGACGAACGCGATCACGCCGCGCTCGGGCGCTTCCTCGCCTCCCTGGAAGTAGTCGAAGTCCACACCGTTGCTGATGGTGACCACGCGGGCACCGCCGGCCCAGCGACGCGCGTACGAAGCGTCCACGCTCGAGGCATAGACCGTGAAGCGGGCACGCCGGGCCACGTTCCGCTCGAACGCGGCGTACAGCATTGCCGCGCGCGCGGCCTTGAGCCAGTGGCGCGGTCCCCGCCAGGCCGCGTCGCGGAGCGTGTAGAGCACGAGTTCATCGACCGCATCCCACACGGTCGGGATGCGGATCGCATCGACGTATTGTCCGGTGACGGCGCCGTAGAGCAGGGCGACGTCGTACTGACCCGGTCGGGCGTGTCGAGCCAGCCACGACGATACCACGGGGTTGTGCCCGAAGTGCTGCCTGACGCGATGCATAACCCAGTTGCGCGGCGGCACCGACGTCGATCGCGAGTTGAGCGGCGTGGCGGACATGTCGAGCAATCGCAGCTCCGGCGGCAACTCGGCCGCATGCTGCGCCGGCCCGGGCAGCGCCAGCGTGACATCCGCGTCGCGCGCCAGCCATCGCAGGAAGTTGTACAGGCGCAGCCGGCCACCGCTGTTCAGCGGCCATGGCTCTCGCCCGGCCACCACGAGGATGCGCAGCGATAATCGATGCCCCGCTGTCATACACGCACCTCCGCCGGCAGTGATGGCTGAGGACGTTTGGCTGGTTGTCCGGCGACCCACGTGTGCACCGCTTCGAGCACTCGGTCGGTCGAGATGCTGTCCATGCAGGACGGTGACCGTTCGCATGCCCGCCGATAGCAGGGCGAGCAGGGGAGGCTCGTGACGAGCTTCTCGCCGTGCCCGTACAGCGTGATTTCCTGCTCGCATGTGGGCCCGAACAGCGCCACGCACGGGACGTCACCGGCGATGGCAACGTGCATCGCCATCGTGTCACCTGTTACGACGACATCGCAGCGCTGGATCAGGGCGGCGAACTCCAACTCACTGTGGCCCGTTCCGGTCTCGACCACTTCGGGGCACATCGCGGCGATGTGCCTGTTGCGCTCGGCTTCGTCCGGCCCGCCCAGCACCGCTACGCGCCAGCCGTTGTGTTGCGTGAGTCGCCGCGCAAGCTCGACGAAGCGATCCACGCTCCAGTTCTTGTTCGCGAAAACCCGTCCGGACCCGGTGTTCAGCCCGATGACGGTGTCACTTGGCGTGATGCCCCACGATTCCCAGCAGCGTTCGGCGTGGGCGCGATCCTGCTCGCTCGGATACAGGCGGTACTTCTGACCGTTGTAGCGCAGACCCACGGCTTCATGAATCAGTTGCTGGTACGTCTTGTGATTGACGTGGAACTTCGTGTGATCATCCAGCCCGAGCTCGAAATACGGCCCACACTCGCTGTTGAGCGGGTAGGGCGTCCCGGACGGGCTGAGCCCGATGCCGCGCTTGTCTGCGGCGTCGATTCGCATGGCGAGCGCCGCAGGCGCGGGTTCCTTGTCGAGGCTGAGGCACAGGTCAAACCGCTCGACCTCCACGTGGCACAGTGTTTCCGCCGTGAACGGCAGTTGGCGGTCGATGAGCGGATGGTTGGCCAGCACGCGAACGCCGGCTGGCCGGCTGATCCACGTAATGTGGCTGTTCGGCCAGGTTTCCTTGAGCGTCGGCAGCAGGGCGGCCGTGCGGATGACATCGCCCAACGCGCCCAACTTGATGATGAGGATGCGGTGCCCCATCGCGCTGTAATGCCGGCAATCGGACGGGCAGAAACCCGAGACCCCCTTCTGGCACGGCCGGTCGCCGCGGTAGTGCCGGCAGTCCAGCTTGAGCCCGCGCGGCGTACTGGCGTCCGATCCGCCTACCGTCATCAGGCACCTCCCCCACACAGGCCTGCGGGCGTCGGATGCGGGGCCGGCCGCCTGTTGAGGCACGTTTCGTACACGGTGCACATCAACTCGGCCGTCCGTTGCCAACTGAACAGCGACAAGCGTGCGCACCCCTTCGTGATGAGTCCCTCCGCGGTGGTTGGTTCCAGGACCTGTTCGATCCCCGCGGCGATGCTGCGCGGATCATCGGGATCACAGTAGACCGCTGCATCACCCGCCACCTCCGGCATGCTGCTTCTACTGGAGGTCAGGACAGGAACGCGGCTGGCGAAGGCGTCGAGAATCGGCAGTCCGAAGCCCTCGTAGCGACTCGGCATCAGCAGGCCGCTGGAACCTCCGAACAGGCCCGGCACGTCGGCATGCGGGACGAACCCGAGGATTCGGCATTGGTCACGAATGCCGAGGCGCTCGGCCTGTGCGGTCAGTTGCATGCGGTAACTCTCCGGCTCACACCCGACGAGCACGAGCTGCGTGTGCCGGCGTGGCTCGGGCTTCGTGCGGGCGAAGCCGTCCAACACCCCGCGAGCGTTCTTTCGACGCGTGCTGCCCGAGAATGTCAGCAACCAGCGGTCTGCCAGGTCGTATCGGGCCTGAATCTGCCGTTTCTGCTCCGCGTCGAGTCTCCGATGGGCGGCGGTTTGCACACCGGTGTCCGGTGCCCAGGGGATCACGGTCATTCTGCTCAGCGGGATGCCGAAATCCTGGTGCAGGTCGTCACGCGTGGCTGTGGAGACGGTGATGATGTGCGTGGCCCGGCGGAGGCCGCGCAGGAGTCCCCGACGGAAGGCTCTCGTCTCACGACGGGGGAGCTCTCCCGGCAGCTTGAGCGGAATCAGATCGTGCACAGTCATGATGAACGGGACGGGGCACCACGCCGGTGCCGTGTTCGCCGGGAAGTGCATCAGATCGATGCGGTCCCGCCAGGCCGCCAGAGGCAGTCGCACTTGGAACCAGGCGTTTAGGCGATCTCCGGGGAGGTCGATCCTCCGCAGCCCGACGTTGGGGTGGTGCCAGGGGTGTTCTGCCGTGGGTCGGGCTGAGCCCGGCAGCGAGCGCTGATGATAGAGGACGAATCGCCAGCTCGGGCGCAGCGACGGTATCAGGCGGTACGCGTCGAGCAGGTTTCGACCCGTGCCGCGCGGTCGCGTCGCCACCATGCTTCGGGCATCGAGTCCTATCTTCATCGGGCCACGCTCGCGTTTCGTGGGTTCTGGGGAGCGTCCGGGGGACGCGCACCACTCTGCGCGCACCACTCGCTCTCCTTTTCCCCCCACTCTTATCGGTAACCCGTGGATGTGGCTTACCAGACGTCAGCCGCCGGCGTGGATGCGGGGCTTCTGCTGCCCGTTGCGGTGCAGAAGCGGCAGTCGTTGCGCGATGACTCGCTGTCAGCGTAGGAGCCCGGTTAGCGGGGTGATGTGCGGGCCAGAGCGCTCGATGGCGTCGGGTAGATGGACATCCACATACGCGTCGCCACCAGCCAGGACAGGAGGGCCAGAAGGGGGGCGGTCGTGTCGGCCCCATGAGGCCCCAGGAGGGCCCGGCCAGCCTCGATCGAGCCCACCAGACCCGTCAGCAGCAGCAGGGCGGCGGCCCGTCCGCGGCCTCGTGCCAGAAACAGGCACAACACCGTGACCAAGCCGTAGATCGTCACCTGTTCGAGCGCATCCGCGACCGCTACAGAGAAGGGGGCGGCGAAATGAGCCTGGAACGGGACCCAGCGGACGAGCGGACCGGAGCCGCTGATCTTCTCGGGAATGCCGCCGCACAGGTTGGACACAGCCGCGTATCCGGTCAACGCGACAAGTCCAAGAAACGCGAGCATGCGCAGGCGGTCTGTGCGATTGCTCGAGGGATGGTGCGAGATGTTGTCGGCCATTCCCGTTGCAATGTCCGGTAACGTGGCGCTCTCGCCTGCGGTTGGACGAGGTTGCCGTGGTCGCAGCATAGCCGCCGCGCCCACGCAGCCGACCCAGCATCCGCTCACCCCAATGATGCCGTGCAGCAGGCTGCACACGTGCGCCCCGAGAACCGACTGTGCCGCCTCCAGCCCGAGAGCGAGCAAGGTGGCCCCCACGCCGGCCGCCAGAATCACGATTCCCCGCCCATGGCTTCGGGCGATGCCTGCTCCCGCGACGAGGAAGCCTACTGCGACGAACATCACGAAGCGTCTCAGGTCGGCCACGCTCAAAGCGTGATCGAACCCGAGCTCGGCCGAGGGCCGGCTGATGTTCCACGGGATGGTCATGAGCATGACGGTTGTCAACACGGCGAGGCCGGCCATGACGGTCCACGGTGCCCAGGGATGGCGGAGGTGGACGAAGACCGCCGTGTGCAGCCGCCGGATCACACGCTGAATCGATACGGCCAGCAAGCAGCCGGTGAAGGCGGCCGCACCGTTCACGAACACGTCCATGAGGCTGGACGATCGGGCGGGCATGAACTGCTGCAGTAACTCGGTGACGTAGCTCAGCCCGACTGAAAGCACCACAGCGACCAGCAGGTCGTACCAGCCGGAACGGCCCCGCCGTCGTATCAGCAGGCGGAAGGCGATGCCGACGGGGATGTATACCGCGAGATTCGTGACCAGATCGTTGATGTCGCTCGATTGCTGGCCGGGGATCCAGTGCCAGTCGTCGACCGGCACGACCCAGCGCTGTCCGCTCGAGCCCAGAGGGCCCAGTGTTCCGTACGCGATGACCAACAGGCAGATCACGCACAACGCGCGCAGCGTGGCGCGGCTGAGGACCGGCGGTTTCGCAACGCCGCTGATCAGCGTCTGGCGATCATCGGCGCGGTCCGCGGGTGTCGGTGGCGGGCTGCCGCGACGCACGTGTCCGTCCCTGCCTATGGCTGCTGGGGACACGGTGCGCACCGCAACGCGCGCTTCCACGTCGTGTCCCTACTTGCAGGGTAGGAAACACGGGCGGCGTTGGCCAACATGACCGCGGTATTGCAGGGGATGTGTCTTGTGTGGACACGAAGAACGGCGGGTTTCTCGGACGTTGGGGCAGTTCAGCCCGGCAACGCGCTGGCTAGCAGACTTCGCTCAGCGGTCCCAGACCCACCAACGCTCGAGCACGGGCGTCTGCCAGCGGTGGGGCTGTGTTTTTGTGGGTGGTGAGTCGCGGTGCATCAACTCCCGCAAGCAGGCCAGCGTGTGGCGCTCGAATTGTCGTTGGGCCTGGAAGCGGGCATCCACATCGCGGTGGTCGCCTTTCTTGTGGTTGGGCGAAGCTTCTTCCCCGTCGTCGTCGAGAATCCTGGACGATGCGTGCAGGGTGGCCAGCGCGCGCTGCGTGCTGACGTCGTAGAGCACGCCCAGAACCTGTGCGGAGTTGGGGCCCACGCCGTTGGGGGCGTACACCAGGAGCAGCGCAGCACCAAGACGATCGGCGGCTGTGCACAGGGCGTCGATGCTCTGCCCCTCGGGCCGTGTGCTGCGGGGCGACAGGAACAGCACGTGGCTGACCTCGATCACGCCTCGAACCTGCTCCGTCCAATACGCCTGCTCATCGTTCCGCGTGGCCTGGAAGGCGAGTTGACACCCGTTGGGCGTGTCATCCGGCACGAGCTTGGCGATCGCCAGCGGGCACGTGAAACGGCCCTCCGTCTGCTCATTGACGAGGAGCATGTACGCGTTGTCGGGGGCTGGAACACCGGTCACCAAGTCACTGATGCTGATCGGTGGCTCGTACGCCACCGGGTGTTTCTGGCCACAGCCGGACAACGGCAGAGTCGCGGCGATCAGTAGAGCTGTTCCGACGGCAACGCAACGCATGAGCGCACTCCTGGCACTGGTTCCTTGCTGTCGTTATCGGGTTGATTGGTGAGGAGCATGCGTAAGTTTCCGCGCTCGCAGGGAAGCCGGCGCCACCGTTTATGGCCCCTTCCCGCCCAGCCGATATTCCACCGGGTGACCAGTATGTGAGGATCCTGCAGGCCATGGATAGCTCGGCTGTTATCGCAACCCCTACTCCTTGCGCGATACCGCGGCGCGGTTTACGACGGGCTCGGTCGCACCACTCCCGCCGGCGCCTCCAGCGTTTTGTCACCTCGATGGGGTCGACCAGTTGGATGTGCCTGGATTGTGCGATTATCGGCTCTGCCGCGTGTGTCGCGTGCATTCTGCTGGCCACAAGCGGGAATTCGTATTCGTGGATCGCGGACCCGTGGCTGGTGACGACGACTTTCTGCGGCAGCATGTCTGTTGGGGGCCTTGTTTTCGGACTTTACGAGCACAAAACACTCCTCGCTCGTAGCCGGATTCTTGTGCGAACTTCGTTGACGCTGTCGCTGGGGGTCGTGCTGGCGTTTGCGACCTTGTCGGTGTTCTTCTACGCGCAGGCAAGCCGTTGGGTCGGCGTCGCCGTGGTGCTGGCATTCCTCGGCCTCGCTCTGCCATTGCGGCTCATCGCGCAGCAGTTGATCAGCACGAGTCCGGTTCGACTTCTGTGCGTCGGTGCCGATGCCTCGGTTCGGAAGCTCGTCGCGATTCTCGGACGGCGCCACAGTCGCCACTACCAGGTCGTGGGGCACGTTCGGGTTCCAAAGGGGCCGTTGCGTCTGGTGGCCGGCGTACGCGCCGTCGCGGACAAGCCCCGCTTTCGCACCGAAGAGGATCTCCAGTTCGAGGAATCCTGCCCGTATGTCGGTGACCTCGACCAGATCGTCAGCGTGCTGGGCGATTATGGCGTGGATGAGGTGATCGTCGGGTCGGAGCTGGCAGCGGATAGCCATGTGGGGCGAGCCGTGGCCCCGTGCCTGGAGGGGCGCTGCCGCGTCACGGACCAAGCCACCTTCATCGAGAAACTGCTCGGAGAGGTGCCGGCTGAGAGTGTGTCGGCCGAGTGGTTCCTGCGCGCCGATGTCCAGAACCGGGGCAACTACGAGAGCATCAGCCGGGTACTGGACGTCGCCGTCGCCTTGTTCGGCCTGCTCGTGACGCTGCCACTCTGGCCGCTTATCGTTGCGTTGATCCGCCTGAACAGCCGCGGGGCGGCGATATTCAAGCAGATGCGCGTCGGGCAGCACGGCCGCTACTTCAGGATGTACAAATTCCGCACGATGCGCGCCGACGCCGAGAAGAACGGTGTCCGCTGGGCGGTTGAGAAGGACAACCGCGTGACGTGGGTCGGCCGCTTCTTGCGCAAGTCTCGGATTGACGAGTGGCCGCAGTTTCTCAACATCCTGCGTGGGGATATGTCCCTCGTGGGGCCCCGACCGGAGAGGCCGGAGTTCGTTCACAACCTGGAAGAGGTCCTCCCTCACTACCGCCTGCGGCATCTGGTCAGACCGGGGCTGACGGGCTGGGCCCAGATCCATTACCGGTACGGTGCCAGCGTGGCCGACGCGCACCGCAAGCTCTGCTACGACCTGTATTACCTCAAGCACCGCTCCCTGGAGTTGGATGTCGCGATCCTGATCCGCACGCTCGGTACGTTCGTGCTTGGTGCGCGCTGAGTCTGAGGTTCGCTGCTGAGGGCTGCTGAGGGCGTTGTCCCGCCGGCTACTCGACCGCGGATCCGGCGGGCTCGGGTTGCCTGGAGCGATCCGGCTCAGGTCGGGGTTGCTGCGGGTCCACGGGGACGCTGAGAGGCGTAGCGTTGGCGGCATGTCGGCCGCTCACGCTGCGGCCTTTCGCCGACAGCGCCGCTTCGTAATCAGCCAGACGCTGTCTTGCGAGCCGCATCCAGTCAAACTCCTGCACCATCCGCCGGCGCCCGATGGCCCCCATGGTCTGACGGACGGCGATGTCCTTCAAGCTTCTGATCTTCGAGGCGAGGTCCTCGGAGTCACCTTCGTGATACATCAGGCCGTTGCCGTCGATCCGTTCCGTGACCTGCACCCGGTCACTGAGAATGAGTGGCAAGCCGGCTGCTGCTGCGTCGAGTTGACTGGTGGATTCCTGCTTGGGCCAGACGGCGATATCCGCCGCCCGGTACAGCGGGGGCAGGTTGCCGGTGGGCACGAACGGGTGCAGCACGCACGCCGGTGTGCGCCCGATGACCTCGATGTAGGACTCTGCGCCGTGACCGACGAACAACCCGCTGAACGGTTGCCCATTGGACCTGAGTCGCTTGATGGCCTCGGCCAACACCGTTGGGCCTTTGCCCTCGGTCATACGGCCCGTGTAGATGCAGACGATGTCGGAGTCGGAGAAGCCGAGTTGTCTGCGCAGCTCGCAGCGGTCCGCCTTCTCGGCCGAACTGAGAGCCGGCCGGAACATATGCGTGTCCGTGCCGAGCAGGCCCAGCGCCACCTTGCGCGGGCTGATTCCGAAGAAGCGAATCGCGATGTCGGCGGCGTCGGTGCTGATGGGGTAACACGTTCGCGTCATCAGGTTCAGGAAGGCGCCGATGGTGTTGCGGTACATCGCCCAGCGCAAACGGGACCGCGGCGATAGCCAACCGCGCGCAGGCGAGAACACCGATGCGTGGATATGGGATTCAAGGAAAAGCTCGTAGCGCAACAGCGGTTTGTAGAGGGCGGCCTCGTAGGTCGTGACGCAATCCACCTCGAAGCCTTGCACCACGTCGGGACGGAGCTCGGCCAGCTTGCTGTACAGGCCCCGGATGCGCAGCCGGCGACCCAGCCAGCCGTGCGGCAGCCTGTGTAGCGTCACGTTGTCCTCTCGCCGAGGAACGCCGCAGGGTACAAACGGCGGGCCGAAATACGGTTCATAGGTCTCGCGGTACGAAGGCAGGTCGAAGTAGGGTTGCACGTTTGATGTGACGAGGTGCACATCGTGGCCGAAGGCGGCCATGGCACGCGGCAGGAAATTGTCAATGTAGCCCATCTTCTCGCCGTGCCAGCGCTGTACAAAGGCGACTCTCATTTCCTAGGCTCCGGCGGGGGTGACCTGTCGGGCGGGCGGCACCGGGAAGTTCCCCCGTGATTCTCGGCTGTGGTGTTCGGACTTGATGCTCTCCACCCCGCCATCGAGTCGGTACACGTGAACGTTGAAGCTGTCTCGCCACGGAAACATGACGTTGAACACGTCGGGGTTGTCGAAGAAAGCGTCCTGCATCGGGTGTTCCCACTTGGAGAAGATCAGCTTCTGCCACACCGTGCTGCGAATCCCTTCGCTCTGTCGCCGGCTGACCTCGAAAAAGCAAAGGTTGTCCGCGATCGCGACGACGTGCCACCGGTGCATGTCCGGCACGCGCCAAGAGAAGAGCAGGTCCTTCCCTAGCGTTGGGGTCTCGATGTACCCGCGCCGGCCGACGCGCATGATCTCGCGGCATGCCGCCAACGGATCGGGCACGTGCTCCAATACGTGGGCGCAGTAGACATAGTCAAACTCGTTGCCTTCAAATGGCATCTCGCTTACGTCGGCTTCGACGAACAGACGCCCGTCACGGACCATCGGCGCGTGGCGATGCTGTGTCGCGTCCGGGTAGCGGTCCAGCAGGACGGTGGCAAATGGGAATGGATCCCCACCGCTGCCGATGTCCAGCACCTTCGCGCCATGCGGGATGTTGAAGTCGATATGCTTTTGCTGATACGCGTAACGGTGTTCTTCATCGGGGCGTTTGGCGCGCGGCGTGACCCGCTCGATGCGCAAGCGGGCGTGCCGCAAGAGCCAGTCCTGCACGCCGTGACTGATCCTGGATACAAAGGCGGGCACCTTCATGGTGACACCTGCGGCTTGAGCCGGCTCCAACACGACTGCGGCAGCCTGTTATTGGTGGTGGTATCCGTACTATTCGGACGTTCTTCTCGCGTCATTTCAGCCGCCGCCATGCCGTAGTCCTGATGAACGTTTGCAAGTAGGGAATGGGGCCAGGACAATCCATGCGTCGGTAGACATCATCCAGCAGGAGGGTCGCCGGGGAGTAGTGTGGCAGATCTGAGTTGTCCAGCACTACATGGCCGCCGATGCGCACTTTGGAGCGGGCATGCCGAATACACGCCGGTCGGGCCCGACCATCGATGAGAATCAAGTCGAAGTGGTCGTCCGGATACGCATCTATGGTCGTGACATAGTTCTTGAAGTCATAGTGGTGGTACTCCGGCGCGCTGGAGATATAGACGTCCGGGTCGGCCGGATCGGCATCGGAAGTATGCGTTGTCGGCACAGGTTCCACAAGCGTGACCGACGCGTTGTGTTGATGCTCCTGCTCCAAACGTGAAACCACACGGCCATACCATTCGGGGTTGTGTTCGATCGATATCACGGTCGCGCCCCGCCGTGCGAAACATAGCGTGGAACCGCCACTGCCATATTCAAAGACGCGCATGCCGGGCCGGAGTGTACGCTGTAGGAGTCGGATGGCAGGAAAGGTGATCCAGGGAACGCCATCGTCGAGAGGACTGGAGCCTTGCAAGGACTTCCGCCAGGCAGAAAAGTATGGCAGTGACCGGAGCAGACCGGAACCGCCCGTGGGACACTGACGTTGTTTGCGGGAGTGTCTGGCAAACCGCTGCAAGTCCCGTGTGGACTGCCGAACGAAGGCTACCAGAGTCTGCACACCCATTCGCAGCTACCTCAGTTGAAAATCACAATCCATGCAGAAGTTGCCCCCCGGCGGTAGTTTTCCTGTGGAGTAGAAAGTGCCAGCTTCGACGTCGAAGTGCCCGGCATTCTGGATCCAATCGGCGATCACGCCATTCACTGTGCAGTAGATGGTGTAGTGATATCGGCCAGGGAGCAGTGGCAGTCGATTGAGCGAGACCGCCAACACGCCTGCAGTCGAAGGGACGTGATCGAAGGTGTCGCCGGTGGCTTCACTGTTGAGGTTCGCGATGCGGTGCCCAGTGTTGGTGTCGAGTCCGATGGCAACCTGGAGATTATGCAGCGGGGTGGCCTTGTCGGCTTCGAACGCCAGCTCGAGCAAGGCGTCGCGACCGGTTGAGAGGACGGGCAGGTCGTGGCCGTCCTCGTCACGCATATTCGCGGAGGTGAAGCGGATGGCGCCGGATCCGGTACGGTCGTCGCGATCGCGTAGGGGGGTGCTGATTTGTGGTTGTGTACTTAGCAAGTACTGTTTCAAGGCTCCCGAGACGTTGCCATCAAACGTCATCCGCCCGCCCTCGAGAACGATGCCGCGTTGGCAGAGGCCCTCGACGGCCGCCATGTTGTGGCTGATGAACAGGATGGTGCGGCCCGAGCGCGCGACATCGCCCATCTTGCCGAGGCATTTCTTCTGGAACTGGATGTCACCGACGGCCAGCACCTCGTCGACGAGGAGGATCTCGGGGTTGAGGTGGGCCGCGACGGCAAACGCGAGCCGGACATACATGCCGCTCGAGTAGCGTTTCACGGGCGTGTCGAGGAACTTCTCGATTTCGGCGAACGCGACGATTTCGTCAAACACGCGTCGGATTTCCGTGCGGCGCATGCCGAGGACGGCACCGTTGAGGAAGATGTTCTCCCGTCCGGTGAGCTCGGGATGGAAGCCGGTGCCGACTTCGAGGAGCGAGCCGACGCGACCGTGGATGGTGGCGTGACCGGTGGTGGGGAAGACGATTCGGGAGAGCATCTTGAGGAGGGTGCTCTTTCCGGCGCCGTTTCGTCCGATAATGCCAACCACCTCCCCCGGGTGCACCTGGAGCGAGACGTCGCGCAACGCCCAGATGAAGTCGTCGGCGCGCCCGCCTTCGCTCAAGAGGCGCAGGCGGCTGAGATGGGAGCAGAACGCCTGGGCCAACGAGGCACGCCAGGACCGTGCGACCGGCTGAGGCCGCCCGATCTTGTAGCGTTTCGACAGTTTCTCAGCGACTAGTACTGGTCGTTTCATCCGCGCACTTCTTGCGGGTTGGCTGTACGGCGGTGCACCCTCGCTGCGTTCCGCCACAGCCACGGCTGGTGTTTTCTGCGTGCTCGTAACGAATATCGGGTTGGCCGGTTGCGCGACTGAACCGCGGCCGCTGTGCTGGATGCCAGGCGCCCGTTCGTCCGGGTTATCAGCCTACGCCACGAGACGCCCGATAGATGCTGTAGAAGCGCTCAGCGGGCCCTTGCCACGGCGTAGGGGCGAGTGGAGCCGTGCTGCGCGGTCGTGGAATATGCCCATGGATGACCAAGAGAGTACCGCGGTCGCTCCAGCGCCGTCGGGCGGGATCGGAGAGGCGGCGCAAACCTGGCGCAGTCGTTACTGGAAGCTATGCGGCCACGGCCGGAAGACGGTCCGCGAGCTGACGATGAGACGGAGGCTGGCCGGTCTTCGTCGCCGGGCTGTGGCAGCCCAGCGTTATCGGCCCGGCTGCGTCGATCTTGACGGCTTCCGCATCGCATACGACGACCTCCTGTCGCTCTACATGGAATACAAGCACATCTTCGCGTGGGGCATCTACGACTTCGAACCCCGTAGCGAGCGGCCGCGCGTCCTGGATTGTGGCAGTCACATTGGCATGAGCGTGCTGCGTTTCAAGCGGGTTGCGCCGGGCTGCCGCGTCGTGGCCTTCGAGCCCGATGCGAGTGTTCTCGAATTGCTTCATCGAAACATCGAGGAGAACAGCCTGAGGGGCATCGACGTGGTGCCGGCGGCGCTGGCGGATGGACACGGCACGAGCCACTTTGTGCCCGATGGTGCGGATGGCGGTGCGCTGACGCGGCACGATTACGCGCCGCCGTCGGCGAGCGTTGTGCCGACGGTCCCGCTCTCCGACTACCTCGATGAACCGGTGGACCTGCTGAAGATGAACATCGAGGGGGCCGAGGGGGATGTGCTGCAGGAGGCGGCGTCCAAGCTTCACAACGTGCGGCAGATGGTCGTGGAGTACCACGGCTTCCCGGAGTGCGGGCAGCGGCTGCACGAGATCCTGGCCCTGCTCGACGCCTGCGGGTTCCGCTACGCGCTGCACCACTTCGACTACGAGACCAACGGCAAGCTGCGGCCTCCGTTCCGCATTGATGCGTCCAGCCGGTTTTTCCAACTGATCGCCGCGACACGCGTGTCGGACGGCCGCACACCGAGTGCTGCGCGCGAGCGCGAGGTGGTTAAAGACGCCGACCCGCAGACTGCGGACACTGCGGCGCGATCGTCTCTTGAACCCGTGAGTCGTCGGTTCGGGTTTGACCGCGGCACGCCCATCGACCGTCACTACATCGAGAGCTTCCTGGACCGGCATCGTGACGACATCCGCGGGCGTGTCCTCGAAGTCGGCGGCAGTGACTACACGCGGGGCTTCGGCCAACGGCGTGTCGAGCGCAGCGATGTGTTGCACGTGAACAAGGTGTCGGGGGCGACCGTCGTGGCGGACCTGACGCGCGCCGACAACATCACCGACGAGACCTACGACTGCTTCATCATGACGCAAACGCTGCCGTTCGTTTACGACGTCCGAGCTGCGCTGCGGAACACGCACCGCATATTGAAGCGCGGTGGTGTGTTGTTGTTGACGGTGCCGGGGATCAGCCAGCTTTCGCGGTACGACATGCAACGGTGGGGCGATTTCTGGCGGTTCACGCCTCAGTCGGTACACCGGCTTCTGGCCGACGTGTTCGACCAGGATGACATCGAGCTGACAACGTATGGAAACGTGCGATCGGCCGCCGCCTTGCTGGACGGTCGGGCCGCGCACGAGCTTCCGCGAGAGGCGTTGGACTACGTGGACGAGGAATACCCGGTGATTATCGCCGCTCGCGCGGTCCGGCGGCGCTGAAAAGGTGTGGAACGTTGTTGTGTGTGACGTGGGGTGCGGATGGTGGAGTGGATGGTCGTGTCATGACGGAGTTGCTGGTGCCAGCCTGGGACACCGCGGCTGACAAGCTCGACCGCTACCCGTTCGCTCGCGAGCGAGTGCGCTATGCGGTCGGTATCAAGCCGGTGCTCTCGCTGGCGCACAGCGCGCGCATCCTCGAAGCGGGATGCGGGAGTGGGCGGCTGTTGCGGGTGCTCGACGCGTTGGGTTACCACGACCTGGTGGGACTGGAGATCAGCCCGCAACGACTGGAGTGCATCCGGCGGCGAGGGCCGGGGTGTGCACGGCTCGTGGCTGATGAGGGCGTCCCGTTTGAGCCGCAGAGCTTCGACGCAGTCATATCCACCGGCGTGATCGAGCATGTGGCTGCCCCGGAGGCGTGGCTGGGCAAGCTGGCCGCGTCGCTGCGGTCGGGCGGCGTGTTGTCGATCACGTCCGACACGTACATCTGGCGCTGGCTTCAGCGACTGGGGCTCTATCACACGGTGCAGCCGATCGATCGCGCGATCTGGCCGCCCACGATCATTCGCTGGGGGCGTCAAGCCGGACTAGGGCTGGAGGCGTTCGGCGGGTTCTACAACTCGCCCGACCAGCGCTACTACTTCGTGCGGCAACTGGCGCGCCTGGGACGCGGATGGAGGCGCTTGCGCTGGTACATCAACCGTGGAGGCGAAATACCCGAGGTACCGGCGGACGAGGTCGAGGCGATCCTCGCTGCGATTGACCTGTTGCCCCGTCAACTGCGGACGGGCTTGTGGAACTGCGTCTGGTCGTACGAGAGCTTCTTCTGGTTTCGGAAGCGATAGAGGAGATTGGTGAGCGTGCCACCCAATATAGCCACACCCGTGACGCTTCGGGCTCGCTTACGGGCGAGTGTGCGGCGACGAGTCGCTCCGCCGATCGTTGTGTTGGCCTATCACCGGGTCGCCCCGCACGCCGGCCGCGATCCCAACCGATTGGTGACGTGCCCGGCGAACTTCACCGCTCAGTTGTCGTGGCTGTCGCGGAACGCGTGTGTTCTGCGAACGCGGCAGTTCGTGAACGCCGTGGCGCATCCGAGCCGGGGGTTGTTTTCCTTCGACGGTGGCCGACCGCGCGTGTTGATCACGTTCGACGACGGATACGCGGACAACCTGCACCACGGTTTGCCCATCCTCCAGCGGCACGGGTGCGAGGCGATCGTCTTCGCCACGAGCGGGCTGATCGGATCGGGTGAACTGTTCTGGTGGGATGCGCTGGAGCAGACTGTATTCTCCAACGCGTCGACGGTCGAGGGTTGGCAGCTTCCTGATGGCACGCAGGTTCCAGCCGTTGATGACCCGCAGCGCGCGTACGAGCTTCTTCACGCAGCGCTGAAGTCCCTTGGTGATGGCGACCGGCCGGCGGCGCTGGCGGGCCTTACACGGCAGGGCGCGGCGTCTGATCCCGCCGATGTCGACGCGCGTCCGATGACGTGGGACGAGCTTCGCGCGTGGGTCCAGGCGGGCATGGCGGTGGGCGGGCATACTCGGACGCATCCCATCCTGTCTCGGCTGGAAGCATCCGCCTTGCATGACGAGACCGCCGGCTGCAAGCAGGAGTTGGAAGACAATCTGGGTCTGTCGGTGGGAACATTCGCCTATCCGTATGGATCGCGTGACACGTTCGATGAGCGTTGCGAGAAGGCTGTTCGCGATGCCGGATTCCGCTGCGCGTTTGCCAACCGCAGTGGGAACGTGCGTTGGGCACGAAGCCCGTACGCGCTGCCGCGGTACCTGGTGCGTGACTGGTCGGCGGATGAGTTCGCCAGCCGATTTCAGGAGTGGTGCCGGTGATGATCCCACGGGACGGTGATGGGGCTGGTTCGGCTGTCGCTGAGGCTGTGCCCTCCGCGGAGCCGCGCTGCCGGCTGGCCGCGGGCGATGCGGTGTCGCGTCAGGGCAGTTGGCGGCCGCACTCGCTGCCGTGGTACGCCGATGAAATGGAGCCGTCGCCAGGCGTCCCGCTGAACGTGCTGATGGTTGCGGCACAGCAGACCGGCGGTGGGGCGGGCCGCGCGGGCGAGTTGCTGTCGGCCGAACTGCAGCGACACGGTCACGTGGTGAACTCGTTCGTCCGCGACAACCGGACCAATGATCCGGCGTGCCACATCGCTACGCACTGGCGCGTGACACCGCTGATGCGGCTTCTCGCGGCGCATGGCTTCCCTGAACTCGGCAACCTGACGTCGTTCTTGTGGCGATCGCGTGCCGAGTACGCCGGCGCCGACGTTCTGCACCTGCACAACATTCACGGCGAGTACGTCTCCCTGGCCGCGATGCCGCTGTGGGGGGCGGACAAGCCGATCGTGTGGACGCTGCACGACTTCTGGCCGCTGACGGGCAATTGCGCCACGCCGCGCTCGTGCACACGCTGGCGGCAGTCCTGTGGCCGGTGTCCGCTGCTGGGCGTCTACCCGATGAGCCACGTCGATCGGAGCCGGTTCTATCGCTGGCTCAAACCGCGGCTGTTCGCCGCCGCCCACCCGCGGATCGTGACGCCGTCGCAGTGGTTGGGCGACCGGTTGCAGGAGGTTCCGCAGTTGCGCGACCTCCCGCGGCGCGTGATCCGTTATCCGATCGATTGCGTGCTGTTCTCGCCACAGCCCGACCCACGTGGACTGCGTCACAAATTCGATCTGCACCCGGACCGCCCGACGGTCGTCATGAGCGGGCACGCCTGGTCTGATCCGTTCAAGGGCGGGGACCAGGCGATTGCGGCGTTGCGTCAGGCTCACGCCGCCGTCCCGGATTTGCAGCTGCTCGTGATCGGCAAGCGGAGCGACGAATTGCTCCGAGCCACGGGATTGGGCGGCCGCGCGTTGCCGTTTTTGCAGGGGCGTGGGCCGCTGGCCGAGGCGTATGCGTGTGCCGACGTGTGCCTGTTCCCCTCGCGCGCCGAGAACTACCCGCTGACGAATCTCGAAGCGATGGCCTGTGGCACGCCTGTCGTGGCCTATGACGTCGGGGGGATTCCGGAGCAGGTGGACCACCTCAACACCGGCTTCGTCGCGAGCGACGGGCACCCGGAGCAACTTGCGACCGGCATCGTCCACGTGGCCGGGGATGTCGACAGGGCCCGGCAGATGGGGGTGCGGGGGCGCGACTTTGTGGTTCACACATCGTCGGTTCCCGTCGTCGTCGCTCAGTACGAAGATGAGTACCAGCGAGCGATAGAGGCTTGGTGCCGCCGGCGAGGCCGGCAAACGGCCCGACGCCAGCGCGGGCTGGTGGCCCGACGCATCGCCGATCTGTTGGGCTGGGGCCGGCGAACATCCGGCTGGGGGAGTGGCTCGGCGGTGGGGGGACGGCCATGACGACACAAACAGCGACTTTGCCGCCGGCCAGTTCGCGCCCAGTCCGCGTGATGCACAATCCGCTGGTGCGATGGGACGGTGATCCTTGCGACCTCCCGCGGATCTCCATCGTGACGGCCTGCCTGAATCACGCCGACTACCTCGAGGCGACGCTGCAATCGATTCTGGGGCAGGGGTACCCGAACCTCGAATACGTCGTGATGGACGGCGGCAGCACTGACGGATCGCTCGACATCATCGCGCGGCACGAGGACTACCTCACGCACTGGGAAAGCCGGCCGGACGACGGCCAGTATCACGCGATTCAACGCGGCTTCGAGCTGACCACGGGAGAGCTGATGCTGTGGCTGAACGCCGACGACATGTTGCACCGCAACGCTTTGTGGACGATCGTCGATATGTTTCGGCAGCTTCCGCAGGTGGAGTGGGTGATCGGGATGCCGACGGAGTACGACGTGTTCGGCCGCGCGATGGCGACGACGGCGCGCAACCGGTGGTCGCGCCTCGGCTATCTCCGCGGAGACCATGGGACGATCCAGCAGGAATCGGTGGTCTGGCGGCGGAGCCTGTGGGAGCGGGCCGGCGGCTGCCTGGACACGTCCTATAACCTCGCCGCCGACGTCGAACTCTGGATGCGCTTCTTCCGCCACGCCCCGTTATACACGGCGCTGACGTTCATTGGCGGCTTCCGCAAGGTACCGGGCCAGCGCAGCCGGCGACACCGGGACGTGTACCAGGCGGAGGTCGAACGGATCATGCAGCGCGAGCCGCTCACCGCCGGTGACGCAGCGGCGCTCGCCCGATCGCGACGATTCGACCGGCTGTGGTTGCGCCTGCCCCTCTCTCGGCGAAGCTGGCGCGTGCAGCGGACATATGAGCGGCTGTTCGAGTACCCGCCGGTGATCACGTACAACGCCGAGCGGCGAGCCTTCGAGTTGCGGGAGGACGAGTGCCCGTGAGCGCAGCCGTCGTACGCAATGGCCGAGTGACCGTCGTTCTGCCGACATACAACCGGGCGGACTTCCTGCCGCGTGCCATCGAAACGGCCCTGTCGCAGACAGCGGTTGACCGCTGCGACGTGGTCGTCGTCGACGACGGCAGCACGGATGAGACCGCGAGCGTCATCGCCCGTTACGGTGAGCGCGTCGTCGGTGTGCAGCAGACCAACGGCGGATTGCCGGTGGCCCGGAACACGGCGGTTTGCACGCGACGAAACGAGTATGCGGCGTTTCTGGATGACGACGACCTATGGGAGCCGGACAAGATCGAGCGGCAACTGGCCGCCTTCGAACGATTCCCGCAGGCGGTGCTCGTCGCCGGTCGCACGATCGACCGCTTCCCCGATGGCGGTCAGCGAATGCACCGGATCCCGCCCATCGAGCTGGATCGCCCGATCGATCTGGCGCCGCATCTGTTCGAGACGAATTTCCTCCCGCCGTCGTCCGTGATGGTGCGGACGCAGACGCTCTTCGACGTTGGCCTGTTTCACCCGCGCATGCGGCGGGCCCAGGACAGTCACATGTGGGTGCGCTTGGCGTGTCGCGGGCCGGGGGTGCTTCTCGGCTCGCCGGTGGCGACGTACTTCGTGGCAATGCCCGGTGCACTGTCGAACAACACGTTCAGCCAGCTTTCGTACAAGCTGCGCGGCCGCTACATGCTCCGTCGCGAGCTGCGCCGCCGACCCGACTGCCGGCAGAACTGGCACCGCGGGTTGGCGATCGCCTTCACGAATCTGCGGGACGTGGCCTACCGGCAGGGTCGTTTCGACGTGGCGGCGCGCTACGGACTGCGGTCGCTGCTGCATCGGCCGTGGGGGCGGCCGCGGTGGGAATGGGCACGGCTGTTCGAGTCGCTCTACCGGACGACGCTCGGATCGTCGCCGGCGAGTTCAAACGGCCACGGGCGTCGTTAGCCAATCCCGCGTCGTACGCATGCAGTCACGCACGATCCGGAAGTCGTCCATGTCGGGGGCTCTCTCCGGATTTGCGATGGTGCAGAGCGGAACCTGGCCGCAAAAAGATGCCCACATGGTGTACGTGCTCGGCGGCCCGATGACGTAGTCGCACGCGGCCAGCGAAAGCATGTCTTCGAGCACGTGGCCCGGGCCAAACGCGATGTCGAGGTCGCCGAAGGCACCATCCGGCATGCTCGCGTTGGAGCAGACCAGGAAGCCCACACGCCGGCCGGCAAACAACCCGCACACCTGCCGCATCAGCCACGCATACTGGTCCACTTCGTAGAAGAACCGCCCGCCGAGATAGCTCTTGTAGTCGCCGTGTCGGATGTGCACGCCGACTACGACCTCGGCCCGGTGGCGGACTCGATCGAGCGTGGCGGCGACATTCTCTCGGTGCGTCGACACCGGCGTGAAGAAACGGCGGATGGCGTCGGCGTGCTTTTGAAACGTCGTCTGTGCGCGGTACAGCCACCCTTTGGTCAGAAGAATCCCCCGTCCGCGGGCCAGGTGCAGAAACGGCTCGGCGTCGATGTTGCACGGTGTACGCCAGCCGATGTCGAGCACGTGCAGAAGCGGTGGCCACCGCCCGGTGCGGTGGTGGAACTTCTTCGCGTAGCGCTGCATGCGAAGCACGGTCCGATGGACGGTGCGCCTTGCCGCGTTGCCCCCGGGAAGTGGCACGCGTGCTGCCGGATACCGGCATAAGACGTCTCGCCGGGTGGCCTCGAAGAACCCCGCGTACTCGTGGAACGCCGGATTCGCGATCCGTATCCCATGTTCGCGCGCGGTCGCGATCATGTTGGCGAAGACAATCAGGCGGTTGCCGAACTGGCCGTAATCTCCGGTGACGACGATCATGCCTCGGATGCCCTTACCTTACGCGCCTCGACGTGATAGCCGATGGTGAAATCCTCGATGAGGTTCTCGTCGTCCAGCTTGGCGAGCCAGCGCGGGAGACAGCGTGCGAATCCCAGTCGCAACAGCCAATAGGCAGGGTGCAGCCGCGAATAGTGGCGCTGCTTCTGGATCAGCGACGCAGCCCGGTGCAACTCCTGAAGAAGGTGCCGGTAGAAGCCGCCGTTGGGCGTGACACTTTCCACTTCAAACCCGCCGGCCGGCAGGAAGCGGCGGTAGAAGTGCGGCGTGTACCCGCCGTAATAGTGATACGGTTGCTGATGCAGCCCGGAGCCGAGCGGGGCTGAGAGGTACAGCATGCCGCCGGTTCGCAGAGCGCGGTTGATCTCTTTGAGGGCGCGAATCGGCTCGGGGACGTGCTCGAGAACCTCGGTGCAGAGGACCGCGTCGAACGACTCGTCCTCGACCGGGATGTTCGTGATCGGGCTGACGTAGTCGATCTGACCGTATGCCCACTTGTCGATCTTGACGCCGTTCCGCTTCCTGCCCTCGTATTGGCAGAAATCCTGTGTCTGGTAATCGCAGTGATCAAAGAGCGAGCGGTAGCGGCACGGTCCGGCGCCGACGTCGAGCACTTTGGCGCCGTTCGGTGTGCGCCGGGCTACGGACGCGACCCAGTCATCGCGGTTGCCCTTGTTGAAGCTCACGATCTTCGCTGTGTCAGTGGACATGCAGGACCTCGGCCTCCGTGGCTGGGTTGATCGCGGTCGAGTCGGGGATTGAGACGCGGGGTTCTGCCGAGCCACCGATCAGATCGGCGAACGGTTCCCACCCCGCGCGAGCCTCGGCGACCTGGTGTCCCCGCGCGCCCAATTCACGCGACAAGGTTCGGTCGTGGATCAGCCGGTTCATCGCCTGCGACAGGGCGCCCGGTTGGCGACGATCGTAGAGCAGGCCGGCTCCGTGCTCGTCGACGAGATCGGCGATACCCGCGTAGACGGTGGGTGGCGTGTGCTCCGGGACTACTACGGGTCGCCCGTAGGCCATGCCTTCCTGAATCGTGTTGGGAAACATGTCGTAGTGGCTGGTGGACAGGACGCAATCGGCGGCGGCGTACCAAGCCGTCATGTCGTCCTGTGGGCCGACCAGGTGTACGCGATCGGTGACGCCGGGCCGCTCGCACAGCGGAGCGAGGGCATCCCACTCCGGCCCCTTGCCCACGATGAGGAGGTGTCCACGCCCGTCGACGGATGCCAACTCGCGAACGGCCCAATCGAAGGCCTTGTTGCGATCGCACACGCCCGCCAGAAGAAACGCGAATGCGTCGTCGGCCAGCCCGAGATCACGCCGTTTCGCGGCTCGGACCTCCGGTGGGGCCGTTCGCGGCTCGACGCCGTATGGGCAGACGACGACGCGACGGCCGGCCGCGGGTTGGAAGGTGAGGAGCTCCGCCCGCGCTTCCTCTGTCGGCGTTACGACGATGTCGGCGAGTGACAGGGCGCGTCGCTCGATCCGGCGAATCCCTTCGTAGTTCACGCGCTGCCAGAGGGACGGCGGGCGCCCGTTTCCCCACGTAAACGGCAGGCAGTTGGTGAGCAGGCAGGGGACCTTGAACAGTACTGGGACCGTTGGCCATGCGCGTTTCGCCGCAACCACCCAGTAGGGGCTCAGCGCGACGAACGTGTGCCTGGGAGGCGGGATCTGCCGTAATCGCTCCCGAAGCTGGACTGTTACACGCCAGCTCTGGATCCGCCAGAGGAGCGGGGAAGGCGGCACACGGACATTGAGGCGGTCAGCGGAGGGCTCGGGGCTGGCAGGCTCTTCCTGGTGTCTCGTCACGCCCAGTAGGGTGGTCGAGAGTCCGCGATGGCGCAGACCGTCAGCCAGTCCCCGCGCGAAGCTCAGGGCCCCGCCCCAGCCGTGAACGTCGCTGAAGCAGGCGACGTAGATGTTCGTAAGTACATTCAAAGCGGGCGCTTCCATCGTTGATACACTGTGGCCGGGGCCGGGCCCGCCGGCGCACAACGCGACCGGGCCGGCGTTCGCCACACACGTTCTATCGGGTGTTATCGGCGGCCACATGCGGGCTCGGCGGTCGCTTGACACGGGCACAGGGGCCCCCGCAGTACCATCGGCCCACGAACCGACCGGATTGTGTATACTGGGTTGATCGGTGTCCGATGGCAAAAAGGGGCGAGAGTTGGCCACATTGAGGGGTTCCACTTATCGGACAGTTGGCTTGACGTCCGAAGGTCGCGCGGTGCGGGTGCTGGACGAGTTCCTGAATCGCCGCGCTGCCGGTGAGGCGGTGGATGAGGAGACGCTGCTCGCTTCGCATCCGGACTGTGCCGACGAGCTGCGGGAACATCTGGAACTGCTGCGGCACCTGCAGCCGCGAAAACAGCGGATCGCGGAACTGCTCACGCGGGGGATCCTGCAACCAGCCGGCGACGGAGCCTGTTCCGCGCTGCTCGGCGACTACCAGGTGCATGGCGTTCTCGGTGAGGGGGGGATGGGCGTTGTCCTTGACGGGTACGACCCACGGCTCAACCGCCGGGTTGCGCTGAAGGTCCTGCGGCCGGAACTGGCGGGCGACGCGACGGCGCTGGCACGCTTTGAGCGCGAAGCCAAGGCCGCCGGCGCACTTCAGCACCCGAACGTGCTGACGATCCATGGCGTCGGTGGAGAGCGCGGCGCGCACTACATCATCATGGAACGCGTGGACGGGCCGAGCCTCGCGCAGTTGCTGCGCACGCGTGGTCCTCTCCCCGCAGCTCTGACGCGAGACGTCTTCGCGCAGATCATCGAGGGATTGGCCGCGGCTCACGAAGCCGGGCTGATCCACCGCGGTATCAAGTCGTCAAACATCCTGCTCACCCACTGGCCGGGCGACCCGGAATCGGGGCTCGAAGACGACCAACCCGTACCTGGCTCTGGCGATGGGAGGGCCGGCGATGCTACGCAGCACCTTGCCCACCCGCGCCCCATCGTCAAGATTGCCGACTTCGGCCTGGCCCGCATGCGATCGTCGCAGACGCAACTCACGCTGGGCAATTCCGTCCTCGGCACGCCGGAATACATGAGCCCCGAGCAGGCCCGCGGCGTCGAGAACGTGGACCACCGCACGGATCTCTATTCCGCCGGCGTCGTGCTGTATGAGATGCTTACCGGCCGCACGCCGTTCAGAGCCGACACGCCGACGGCGACGATTCACCGGATCCTGCACGACCGCCCCCAGGACCCGCGGCAGATCGAGCGGAACACCGACCCAGTACTGGCCAGCCTGGCCCTGCGGCTGATGGCCAAGCAGCCGGAGGATCGGCTGGCATCGGCCGAAGAAGCACTGTCGGTTCTGGCGGCGCGACGTTGCGTCCGGGTTGTTCGCCGGTGGTGTGGCCACCGGGTCGTGCTCGGATTGGGAGTCATTCTCGCGCTGAGCGCGGCCGGCGGATTGGCAATGCTCTGGCCCAGCGGCGGAGCTTCTGATGATGGAATGAGGTACTGGAATGGACACTACTATCTCCTTGTGCCTGACTGGGTAGGATCCTGGACGGCCGCGCGTGAGGCTGCAAGTGCCAGGACTTCCCGCGGACTACAGGGCAGGTTGGCCACTATCGAATCGAGGTCCGAGAACGAGTTCCTGGCGCGCGAGGTCAGCAAAGTCGGGACGGATTGCTACTGGATCGGTGGCCATCAGCCGGAAGCCGGTGCGTCTCCCACCGATGGTTGGCTGTGGATCACGGGCGAGCCCTTCGGCTACACGAACTGGGATGTAGAACGTGATCAACCAGACGATTTCGGCGGTAACGAGAACTGCCTCGAGTTCCACCGCGATGGCACATGGAACGATTTGGCCGACTACTGGGGAACGCAGGACAACACGGCTGCCGGACGCGGCTACATCGTCGAGTTCGCGCCGTAGTTGGCCCGTGTACCACGAAGCGTGGGCTAGCTTGAGCTGGCCCACGCCCTCAACATTCGACGTGCGTCTTTGATTGGATCGTCACTGCTCGCACCTACGCAGATGCCCTGTAGAGTGCGACAGTCCGGTTCAATCGCCACCTCCCGTCAACCACGCGGCAACATTCTCAGCGAATCGGTGGTTGTTGGCGGCGTCGATCAGTTCGTCATCGAATACGTCCGTGTCGAGTACACATAAGACATTACTGCTCGCACCCCACAGCGAGATGAAGTCGATCGAGTAAAGAGAGGTTCCTCCGGACGATAGGCCCACCTGCTCCGTTCGAATCGTCGGCGCACCTTGTGTTAGCGCGTGGGACAACTCAGCATTCGCAGTGAACATCGTCATCTCTGACCCGGTGTACGTTCCACCGACAATGCCAAGAATCTGTGACGTCCAACCACTCCAGTCTCGGTTCTCGCCAATCAGCACTACCCGCTTGCCGGAGTCGATGAAACCCTCCACGACGGCGATCTCAGCTGCTGTGAGGGACGCGGTTGTGGCTCCGAGATCGACCCACAACGCGTCATACTGCGCTGCATCGACGGTCGCCAGTGTCGTAACCACGACTGCGCCCTGAGGGAAGCCCGCGTTTATGACGGCGGTCATCTGGGACCAGTTGTCACCTTGGTAACGGTTGCGGATATGGCCCTGCCGAACGAGCAGCCGGTTACTCGGAGGCTGTGGATCATTGCAGTCGCAGAGTTCGGTGATTTGCGACTGAGAGAGCTCACAATCGTAGATGCGCAGTTCGTCGATGGCTCCATCGAAGTAATAGCGGCCACCGGGGCGGCGGCCAAGGGTCAGCGCGTCGGCATTGTCGAACAGCGATCCATTCATGCCCGAGTCCACCTCGATTCCCACTGGCGCCCCATTCACATACAGGTGAAGCGACGAGTTGCCATCGTACGTGAGCGCGATGTGTGCCCACTCGCCAGCATCGAAATCAGATTCGTACGCGATCATGGATTCATCAAACCAGTTCGTGCTGTGGGTGTGCGTCGTCAGGGCGCCGTCGCGGTCGCCGTAGTTTAGGTCGTAGCTGGCGCCGTTTTGGGTTGACCGCCCCTTGTACAGGATGTCCTGACGTGCGGTCCCCGAGGTCAGATCGCCATCAGGCTTTACCCAAAGCGCGATGGTGACGGTGTCGAAGCCGTCCAGGTTCGTCTCTTCGATCAGATCGACGTAGCCAGTGGCACCGTCCAACAGAACGGCCTGACCATCGACGCCAGAAGTGTAACTGACACCACCATGCGCCTCGCCGTCATTGCCGTTGCCGGTGGCATCACGCACATCTTCATCAAACGGGTAGTATGCCACCAGCCTCGCGTCACCGCACTCTTCGCACGCATCACCAAACCCATCGCCGTCGGTGTCCTCCTGGCCCGGGTTCGGCGTGTCGGGACAGTTGTCTTCGTCATCCGGGATGCCGTCAGCATCGCCATCGTCTGGCGAGCCGCAACCCGGAGTCTCGGGATTCCCGCAGCCGCATTCACCCGGCTCGTTTTTGTTGGGATCGTTCGGGCATCCGTCTTCGCTGTCCGGCGTGCCATCGCCATCGGTGTCAACAACCGCGCCGCAGCCCGGAGTCTCGGGATTCCCGCAGCCGCATTCACCCGGCTCGGTCTTGTTGGGATCGTTTGGACACCCGTCTTCGCTGTCCGGCGTGCCGTCGCCATCACTGTCAACAACCGCGCCGCAGCCCGGCGTATCCGGAATCCCGCAGCCACAGTTGCCGGGCGCAGTCTTGTTTGGATCCTCCGGACATGCGTCGACGCAGTCCGGCGTGCCGTCGCCGTCCGTGTCAACCTCACGCACGCCACAGCCGCATGGACCTGGCGCAATCTTGCTCGCATCGAGTGGACAACCATCCAGCACATCGGGAATCCCGTCGCTATCCGAATCTGTCGGGCAGCCGCCAACGAGGAAAAGGGTGATCGTCGAAAGTGCCAAGAGGGTCGTCCAAATGGGTCTCGGCGCGACGTCGTGCTGCGTTCTCAATGCTGACATGTGCATTCCTCCAGTTTCAAAGAAACTCGCTTCACAACCACGCTGGCCCCGCTCCGCGCTTTCACGCCGAGTGGCCGACCAACGCGTCCCGGGCCGCGTGAGGTGGATCCTGGCCCGCCTCACAGCTCGCCTTTCAACCACCTCAGAGATACCCCCCCCGCGATGCATGCCCCGGCGCCCGGAGAAGAACTGCGGGTGAACATGGTTCCTCCTGTCAGAGTGTTTCAGCGGCAAGAGCACCAGCGCCAAGCCGCGTTCACCATCAAGGCGCCGCTGCGCCGCGGTTCTAACGGAGGATTCACGAGAATCCGGTTCACTGGCGTGAGAATTCGGCGGTGTGAGGATCTGCTTTCGGAGAGGTGCCCTTGCGCGTTACAGCTTCGTCAGGTAGTGCGTGATCGAGACCAGCAGGCCGCGTAGCCCTTTCAGCCCGCGGTGGCAGATCATGTAGATTGCATCCTCGGATTTGCCCAGCCGCTGGGCGATCTCGGCGAAGGGCACACCCTGGAGGAAGCGCCAGCGGATCACGTCACGCTGGGTCTCCGGGAGCCGGGCCAGACTCGACATCACCGCCGCCACAGCCTCCGCCCGCCGCAGTTGCTGACTCGGTGTTGCGTCGCCGGCTGCGATTTGCTGCGTCAGGTTCAGGTATGAATCGGCGGACGAAACGGCGGGTGAGATTTCGCGGGCCACGTCGCGTTTTTGTCGCCGCAGGGCTCGCTCGGCATCGCGCAGCCGATGAAGGGCGACAGCCTCGATCCACTTGTAGAAGTGGGCCGTGTTCTGGAACGCAGGGGGTGCACTTCCGGGGTTGGATCGCACATCCCGCGTCGCCGTTGCGTCGCTGTCAGGCGGCGCGGAGTTGCTCTCCGGTGGGGTGCATAGAGCCTGGAACGCCGCGATGTACGCCTGCTGGAGGATGTCGTCGGGGTCGATGCGGCTGGTTAACGCCGGCGAGCGGGCCTGTGTGACCACTCGATGGAGCGTTTCGTGGCAGTGGACGATGAGCCTTTGGACGGCGTCGGCATCGCCGGCCGCGGCACGTTGGGCATCGTCTGGTAACCCCCGTTTATTCATGCACTCATTGTGCCCGGCAGCGGTTCCGTCGTCCACCAGGGCGCCGGCTGCGCAGGGGCGCTAGGGCTTGAGGTGGCCGGGAGCGGTTCCGGTACCTGGGTGGTGAAACTGGGGAAGAAACCCCCGGCTTGCGCGGTTGTGGCTTGCGATGCGCCCGCGCTGGGCAGTATCGTCTAAGTTGTGCAAAGGGCATGCCGCGTTGCTCGGGCCGGGTGCCTGTGTCCCCGACGAAGGAGAAGCGATGAAATCGCGTCCAACGAGCTTGGTTTCTCTACTCGTGATCACCGCTCTCGTAGCTCCCACCTGGGCGACCGATCTGGGTGACCCCGCTCCGCCGCTCAAGGTGGCTGAGTGGGTCAAAGGTGATCCAGTCGATATCAAGGAGGGCGTGGGGAAGAACGTCTACGTGATCGAGTTCTGGGCGACTTGGTGCGGCCCGTGCATCGTCAACATTCCCCATCTGACCAAGCTCCAGAAGGACTACCGGGACAAGGGGGTCATCATTGTCAGCGTGAGCGTTGACGGCGAGCGCACGCGTGGCGACGTAACTGGTTTCGTCAAGAAGCGCAACGACGACATGGGCTACACGGTGGCCCTCGACACCAAGGATGGAGATACCGCGAAGGCGTACATGAAGGCCTTCATGGTGATGGGGATCCCGAATGCGTTCATCGTCGACCGGCAGGGGAAGCTGGCCTGGCAGGGACATCCCATGGAGATGGAGCCCGTGCTCAAGGCTGTCCTGGAAGGCAACTTCGATCTGGAAGCGGCCAAGAAAGCTGACCGTGAGCGGCGACGGATGGTGGAGAAGCGCGTCAAGGCCATGGAGGTGATCGAGAAGTACTTCAGCCTGATCACTTCCAGCGAGAATCCGGATGAGGCGCAGGAACTCGGCCAAAAGGCGCTGGCTGCCATTGACCCGAAAGACGCGATGCTGCTCAACAGTTTCGCCTGGGACCTTCTGACCAACGAGGCGATCCAGTATCGCGATCTGCGGTTCGCCATGACCGTGGCCAAGGCGGCCTACGACGCCGATCCACAGGATGCGGCAATCGTGGACACCTACGCGCGCGCCCTGTTCGATACGGGGAAACACAAGGACGCGATCGAGTACCAGAAGAAGGCCGTCGAACTGGCCAAAGAGAACGAACGGATGCAGGCTGAGCTTCGGAAGACGCTCCAGCGCTATGAGCGGGCGGCCGGATAAGGCAGCACCTTGACCGAGCGCGAGGCGGGAGTGCTCGCGCCGCATACCAACGAACAAACCGCGGGGACGTGACGCCGAGAAGGCATTGCGTCCCCGCTGCTTTTGTACCATCGGACGATCGCCGACTTTGGGCCGGCGGATCGAATCAGCGCCCTTGCCGTCCCCGCTTCCTGGCGGCGGCCGGTGGGCCGGCCGGCGTGCCGGGAGCAGGCTCGAATGGGGGCCAGTCCGGTCGCGCCAACCGCTTCTTGACCGGAAGGAGTTTCGGGAAGGCGCCGTGCGGCTCGAACTGGTACCAGTACGCCGTGCTGCTGTAGTCGTTGCTCAGCTTGTTGTTGTGGCCGTGTTCGATCGTCACCTTGATCGACTTGTCGAAGCGGATGGGGTCCTCGACGTGGAAACGGTAGAGCGAGTTCTTCCCACGAAACGGCCACTCCTGCTCACCAAGATCCGCGGAGCCGTTGTACTGCGTGATGCCGCAGAACGGCGAGTTGAACTTGGTGCGCGGGCAGAAGGCCGTGCTGAAGTAATCTTCCGTCCCCGTTCCGTGCAGGCTGGGCGGCCAGGGTTCGCCATCGATGAAGATCATGTCGTCCCCCTCGCCGTACCAGTCGTTCTGCTGCCGGGTGAAGCAGTCGACATCGAGATGGCAGCCGACGTATTGGCCCTTTCCCTTGGCCTGGAGGATGACGTAGTTCTCGGCGCCGGTCGTGTTCGGCGTGGCCCACGCCTTCTTGAGGTTGCCTCTGTTTTCGATGCCCTTGATATCCTGGCGTCCCCAGCCCTTCGTGGGGTTCTCGCGGTGCCACTGGGCATGGAAATAGGCCAGGTCCTCTTCCCAGGCCGGGTACCTCTCATAATCGACGTAGTAGTAGATCCAGATATCCTTGTGATATTCGTTGTGAACCTCGATGCGGGCGTGCTCGCGGAACGGCATCGGAAACCAAGCGTTCATCCCGCGGCCGCCGTCGGGGTTCATCTGCAACGGGAGTGACCAGAAATCGCTGCAGATGCCGAATCCGCCGCCGAAGAAATCCACCAGCGGGACCTCGACGCTGGGCGTTTTCTCGCCATCCCACCACATCCGGAGGACCATGCTGCGCATCGCGTCCCGAATGTGGGCGTGGTCATTGGTGGCCCAGATGTGCTTGATGCAGCCGGGCCCGTCGATGTCTGCGAGGACGAGCCGCTTGCCGGCCTTGATGGGCGTGCAGTCGTCGTTGCCGCCGCGGCGGTCGTAGCTGCTACAGCGGCCGGACTTGAAGTCGCGGACGCGGGCCAGGGAAGCCAGCGGTGAGAAACCGATTTGCATGAGAAACTCCTTCGAGGGCGGAACAAACGCCATAGGCTATTCGTTGTCGTCCGATGAGCAGATTTCGGGGAATTCCTGACACAGCTCCTTGCGCACGCGGGTGAGTTTCTGTTCGTCAGCACCCTTTGCGGCGGCATCCGCCAGCAGGAATCGTAGCGTGTGCGTGACAACGTTTCGGTCGGCGGCCCGTTCCCCGAGTGCGGCCTTGACCATTCGCAACGCCGGCTCGGTCTGTGCGTCGGCGATCAGGCAGAGGGCCAGCCGGAAACGAAACGGACTCACCATCTTTTCGTACTGTTGAGCCTGGATCACCGGAAGCGCGTCGATCGCCTCGTGCAACAGCTCGATGGGGCGCTGCGGCTCGGTCGGTGAACCTTGAAACCGATACGCAGCTTCCTCCCCCAGCGCGACCGAATAGAGCTTCGGGAAGCGTGTTCGCATCGGCCGGTAGAGCTGTGCGGCGTGGGCGGCGTGTGTGGCTGCCTGCTCGACATCGCGGCCGATCGCGTACCAGGCCGCGGCGAGCCGATAGGCCTCGGGTGCCATCGACGCGACGAGGGCATCGAGATCGGTTTCGGGCGAGATGGGGCGGGCAGCGGCGATGAAGATCGCGAGGGTCTTCTCAAAACCCGGCACGGGGGCAAAGCGCGCGAGTGCCGTACGCCACGGGCCTTCGACGTCGCCGAAGCGCAGGGCATCGCGCAAGAGCTCGATGTGCGCGGACAACGGGGCTGGGTAGCGGGTGAGCGCCAGCAGCGCTTCAACGTTGTACGGGTCGCGCTGGCGTTGGCGCCGCCAGGCCAACTCGGCGGTTTTCGCCCACTGAAGCGCCACCGCGGGCTGCGGCCGGGCGTGCAATTCCGCCAGCCATTCGGCCGAACGGGCTGCGATCGTCTCGGTCTGCGCCACGGCGGGAGCTGTCAGGTTGAGCTGGATGGCCTCCTGGTGCACACCTTGGGCCAGCGCGACAGCTTGCTCCCACGCGTCGGCGGGGACAGTCGACGGCGCCTGCCGTAGGGCGGCGTGCGCGGCGCCCGCCAGCGCGAAGCGGCTTTGCAGGCCCCGTTTGCGCGCCATTACCGCTCGAACCGGGTCAAGGAGGTTCTGTTGTGCGGCGCGGGTGGCGGCGAGGGCTTCCTCGTACCGGCCTTGTTCGAACGCGGCGACGGCTCGCACCTCGGACTGGACGCCACGCCAGTTGTGCAGCGCTGTCCATCCGGCGCCGACGCCCGCGACGATGCAGACGAGCCCCATCGCCACGTTGCCGATCCTCACGGGGATGTCACGGCCGCCCGGGGTTTGTGAAGGGACGCTCGGTGGCTCGGCGGTCGGCGTCCTGCAGATTCCCCACAGCAGGCCGAGGAGCGTGTAGAAGACGGCTGGCGCTCCCGGGAGCCGTAGCGTGACCCCTGTCAGGGCATCCGCCAGGAGGGCGATGCAGCCCCCCAACAGCCCGAGCAGCAGCCAGCGCTCCGGACCCGATGGCATCGTGCGCAGGCGGGACATCGCGGCCAGCAGCGTCGCCACGAAGGCTCCCACAAAAGCGATGCCCCCCACGAAGCCGACCTCCGTCAGCACTTCGAAAAGCTCGTTGTGGGCGTGCTCGACGATCTCGCCCATGAATGCCGCCGGGTCCAGTGTCCGATCGCGGATGGCGAACTGGCCGGCGAGCAGCGGGTACGACCCGGCGCCGTGCCCGGTCATGGGCCTCTGCTGCCACAGGTCCGCCGCGTAGCGCCACGCATACAGCCGGAACCGAATGGTCGCGCTGCGCGCCATCGCGACATCGAGACGGGATGCGTGCAGCCACCAGGTTGACAGGCCCGCCAGCCCGATGATGAACAGGCAGGCAATGGTCAGGCGCAGTCGGCGTCCGACAGACAGCAGCCCGATCACGACCAGCCCGATCAGTAACGCGAGCAGCGCGCCGCGGCCCCAGGTCAGGACCAGGCACCATGTCAGCATTACCATGGCCACCAGGGCGCCGACGGCCCATAGGCCTCCGCCGAAGCGTTTCGTGCGCACGGCCTGCCGGGCTGTCGTCCAGATCTTCACGATGCAGATCAGCGTCGCGGGCAGGATGGCGGCCGCGAGCACGTTGGCATTGCCGAGGGGGAATCCGGGTCGGTGAAACGGGTTACGCTCGTGGTAGTACCAGACGCACAGCGTGGCGGCGATTGTGGAGATGGCGACCAGTCCAGCCAGCAGCTTGGCGATGTGACGGGAATCGATGATCGCAGCGACGGAGACGGCCCATGCGACGGCCAAGGCGTACACCAGCGCCTGGCCCCGCGCAAAACCCGGAGTGTCGGACCACAGGCTGCTCAGCAGCGCGATCAGGCCCCACGCTGTCAGCAGGATCTGGGCATAGTCGATGGCGTGCAGCCGCGTTCGCGATCGGACGCCTCGGGTGAGAAGCACTCGCACGCCGACGAGCAGCAAGCAGACCGCGGCCGCCAGATGAAACGCGAGGTCCTTGACCTCGACGCCGCGTTCCGTCGCCGCGAGCCCGTTGAGTGACATGAGCTGCGTGATGGGCCGTAGGAGGGAGGTATCGCTCCACGGGCGAGCGCCGGGGTAGGTCTGGCCGGGACGCGGACTGATCAGCAGGAACGTGGCGGCGAGCAGGAGCAGAACGAGGACTGCGGCCATGCGTGACAGCATCGTAGTCGGCGGACGGGCGGGTGCCGTGGCGGACTCGTTGGCAGCCGCTATGCTCATAGCCGTTCCTTCCTTGACATTTGCCCACACCTGTTACAATGCATCACGCGGACGAGAGTGTACGGTTTGTCACGGATGGCAACCAGCCGCACTGCGGAGGTGGGTCGCGCGACAGGTGACCGGGCTCGATTCGATCCGGGAGTCGGTCGACAACGGTGCGCGGGACCCGGTACCTCCTGCACAACCAGGGATGTCAGCTTGCGGCGGTGATGATGGCTTCTTCAGCCGTTTCGAACGATCTGCCCCAGGGCAGTCGCGATGTGATTCCCAACGAACTCCGGGGGCTACGCGTACATCTCATCGGCATTGGTGGCTGCGGGATGTCCGGGCTGGCGGCGCTGCTGCTGCGCCGCGGCGCGCGCGTCAGCGGCTCCGACATGCGTTCCTCGGCGGCACTATCGCGGTTGGAGGAATGCGGCGCGCGGATCTCCACGCAGCAGGACGTGCCGGCGATGCCCGCCGACGTCGATCTGGTGATTGCATCGGCGGCGATCCCGGAGAATCATCCGGAGTTTCGCGAGGCGCGTCGCTGCGGGGCGCAGGTCATCAAGTATGCGCAGATGCTCGGCCGCGTGATGTCGCATTTCGACGGCATTGCCATCAGCGGCACGCACGGCAAGAGCACGACGACAGCGTGGCTCACGTACGTGCTGCGACAGGCGGGGCTCGATCCGAATTTCGTCGTCGGCGCCGATGTCGGCCAGCTCGGCGGGAGCAGTGGCGTCGGCGATGGCTGCCATTTCATCGCCGAGGCCTGCGAATACGATCGCTCGTTCCTGAACCTGCAACCGCGTCGCGCCGGCGTGCTGAATATCGAAGAGGATCACCTCGACTGCTACGCGGACCTGTCGGATATCCAGAACGCTTTCGCGACTTTCGTTCAAAGCGTTCGGGCGGGCGGGCTGGTCGTGCTGAATGGTGACGACGATGGCTGTCGAGTCCTCCCCCAGACCGGCCTCACGGCTCGGGTGGAGACGTTCGGGTTTCGCGACGGTGTCACGTGGCAGGCAACCATGCTCGATCGCGGGCAAGGCTGCTATGCCTTCGATGTTGTGCACGACGGCGAGCCTCTGGGTCGAGCGAAGCTGGGAATTCCCGGCCGTCACAACGTCGGCAACGCGCTGGCGGTCATCGCGCTGGCGCACGACTGCGGCGTGTCGTGGAACTCGATTTGCACAGGGCTGGCCGAGTTTCTCGGCGTGCGGCGACGGCTGGAGCTGCGTGGTGACGTGAACGGGCTGCGCATCATCGACGACTACGCCCATCACCCGACGGAGATCCGGGCCACGCTGCATGCGGCTCGCGAGCGCTACGCCCCGCGGCGGCTGTGGTGTGTTTTCCAGCCGCACCAGCACTCGCGGACGCGTTTCCTGCTGGCCGATTTTGCGGACAGCTTCAGCGACGCCGACCGCGTCGTTGTGCCGGATATCTACTTCGTGCGCGACAGCCAGCGCGATCGCGAGGCCGTGTGCGCGGAGGATCTTGTCGAGCGAATTCGTGAGCGCGGTGGGGCGGCAACCTACGTGCCGGGGCTTGATACGATCGTGGAACTCCTGGCCGGTGAAGCCGAGCCGGGTGACGTCGTGTTGACGATGGGTGCCGGCGACATCTGGAAGGTGGCGGATGGGCTGGTTGAGCGACTTGGCAGACATTTGCCAGGCTGATGCTCCGCTGTGCGAGCATACGTGGTACGGCCTGGGTGGACCGGCTCGCTGGCTGTTCACCCCGCGCGATGAGCAGGAGTTGAGCGCGGTGGTCGTCCGGTGCCGGGAAGAGGGCGTTTGCTGGCGCGTGCTCGGCCGGGGGGCCAACGTGCTCGTGTCCGATGAGGGCTTTGACGGTGCCGTAATCAAGCTCGTCGGCCCCGCGTGGGAAGAGGTGCGTTTCGACGGGACGTGCGTGCATGCGGCGGCCGGTGTCGATTTCCCGAAACTGGTCCGGATGACTGTCGAGCAGGCTCTGCTGGGGCTCGAGAACCTGGCCGGCATACCGGGCACGGTGGGCGGGGTGATCCGGATGAACGCCGGTGGCCGGCACGGGTGCATCGGGCAGTACGTTGACCGTGTCCGCGTGATGGAATCGGATGGGCAGCGCGGCGCGCGCAGTGCCGCGGAGTTGGGTTTCGGCTATCGCAGCAGCCGTCTCGACGCCGACATCGTGACCCATGCCACGTTCGCGCTGGAGCCGGGTGACCCGGTCGCGGGGCTTGCTCATCATCGCGAGATCTGGACGGAGAAGGCGGCGAGCCAGCCGCCGGTGGCGGCGAGGTCGGCCGGCTGCATCTTCAAGAACCCCTCGGGCCAGGCGGCGGGGAAGCTGATCGACGAAGCCGGGCTGAAGGGGCAGCGTTGCGGCGCGGCGGAGGTGAGCACGCGGCATGGCAACTTCATCGTCGCGCACCCTGGGGCGACGGCCGGCGACGTGTTACACTTGATAGGGCTTGTGAAGGAGCGTGTGCGCAAGAGCACAGGCCTCGAGCTGGAGCTCGAAATCGAGGTTTGGTGAACGGAGTCACACGATGGAGCCTTCAGCCCCGGAGCCGTCTCAGACGGGTCAGCGCAGTTCGCGTCCGACGCTCTGCGTCACGGTTCTGTGTGGCGGCCCGAGCGCGGAACGCGAGGTGAGCCTCGTGTCCGGGCAAGCCGTGGCCGAAGGTCTGCGCGCTCGCAGGCACAAGGTTGTCGTGGCCGATATCGGCCCGGATGACCTTGGAGCGCTCGATCATCCCACCGATGTGGTTTTCCCCGCGTTGCACGGCACGTTTGGCGAAGACGGCACCGTACAGCGCCTGCTCGCTGAGCGTGGTATCCCCTTCGTTGGAGCGGACGCGCGTGCCTCGGCACTCGCCATCGACAAGGTGGCCACGAAGGCGCTGCTCGCGGCGAAGGGCATCCGGACGCCGGAGTTTGAGGTCTGGGATGCCACAACCCTCGATCGACAAGCCGAATCGGGTGTGCCGCTGCCGGTTGTGGTGAAGCCGGTGGATCAGGGCAGCAGCGTGGCCACGACGATCGTCCGCGAGCCGGGAGCGTTTGAGCCGGCCGTGCGGGCGGCGGTTGAGCAGTTCAAACGGGCGCTTGTCGAGCAGTTTATCGACGGTGACGAGCTGACCGTGGGCATCGTCGGGGAGCATACGCTGCCTCCGATCTGCATCCGCCCGAAGCGTTCGTTCTACGACTATGACGCGAAATATCAGGACGACGCGACGGAATACCTCTTTGATGCCGGTTACTCGGCGGAAGTGCTGGAGAGTGTCCAGGCCTTGAGTCGGCAGGTGTTCGATCGCCTCGGCTGCCGGCATATGGCGCGTGTCGACTGGATGGTCGACCGGGCAGAGTGCTTGTGGTTCCTGGAGATCAACACGCTGCCCGGGTTCACGAGCCATTCGCTCGTGCCGAAGGCGGCGGCACGCATAGGGATCTCGTTTGAAGAACTGGTCGAGCGATTGGTCCTGATGGCTTTTGAGGGACGTTCGTGAGCGTCAGGAAGTCAAAACGCCGGGCAACGCGATCGCGCGCCTCAACCCGCAGCCGGTCATGGCGTCTATCGCCCGAGGCGTGGCGTGTGACGTGGGTTGCGCTCGCATGGCTGGGAGCGGCCGGGGCAACCGCATGGGGTCTTCACAGTCTGGATCGGTACGTTGCCGAAGGCCAGCCGGACGTGGAGTGCCGGCTCGAGTGGACCTCGTTGCCCCCTTGGCTCGAAGGACCGGATGGGGAACGGGCATTGGACGAGATTGCTGCCGCGGCGGACCTGCGTGCCGATGACGACTTTCACGCCCCGACGTTGTGCGAGCGCGTGGGGACGAACCTGCGGCAATCCCCGTGGGTGGCTGACGTGCACCGCGTTGTGAAACAGCCGCGGGGGATTGTGCGGATTGAGGCATCCTTCCGCGAGCCCTTCGCTTATGTTGAGACGTATGGGCGAGCGTACCTGGTGGACGAGACGGGCGTTCGCCTTCCGCCGGCTTGCTCTGCAGCCTCTTTGCGGCCGGCTGATGCGTTTGTGATCACGGGCGTTTTCGAGGCGGTCCCCGAGGTCGGGCAGCCCTGGGAGGGCGACGACCTGGCGGCCGGATTGCGACTCGTGCGCTTTCTGCGAAACGCCGCGGCCCAGGGGCGTCTGACGTTTCGGGCGTGGGTGAAGGCGATCGATGTCGCGAACTTCGACGGTCGAGAGCGACCGATTGACGGGAAGCTGCGGCTGAGGACGATTCTCCCCCGTTGCTACATCAATTGGGGCGAGGCTCCCGGCGAAGAGTTCCCGATCGACGCCAGTGCGGACCGCAAGCTGGAGTTGCTGCGGGTGTACTACAATGAGCATGGCGGACAGTTTCCGGACGGATGGGTCTGTGATGTCCGCGGTCCGGATGGGGTCCGCCGATGGGAGTATACCGGCGGCTGAGTGTTGAGGAGTGTCGACGATGGACACGATTGACCTGCCAAGCATGTTCTTGGACACGATCACGGAGCACATTCCGCCGGGCGCGGACTGGATGCTCTGGGGCGGGATTGGGGCCACGGCGATCCTGGGGGTGATTCTCCTGGTGAAAGGAGCCCGTCTCGCTCCGATCATCGCGGCACTGCTTGGGGCGGGGGGCGGCGCTTGTGCAGGCGCGGTTCTGGCCAGATTCATCCCGGCGCCGGTGTGGGTGCCGGTTGCCGCGGGTGGGGTCACGGGACTGGTGCTGGGCGTTGTGCTGCTCAAACTGTGGCTTGCGGTGCTGGTCGCGGGTTGCCTCATCGCCGGGACGGTGGGGGCCTATAGCAGCCAGGTGTTGCAGCCGGAGATCGGCGGCTATCTGTCGCGTGGCCTGGATGCGGACAGCGTCGAGGCCCCGATCTCACTGCCACCTCCCACTGAGGGCTCGATGATAGAGGGTGCGGCGCAAGCGGCTTGGCAACAAGAGCTTAGCGGCCTGTGGGGGCACCTCAGCGAAAACGTGCCGCATTTCCCCGCCGGCCTGATCACCGTGGTCGTGGCGGCTGGGCTCGTGGGCTTGGTGTTCGGCCTTCTGCTGCCGAAGTTCTCGCGAGCCTTCTGGGCGGCGTCGTTCGGCACCGGCCTGCTGCTCCTGGCAACGATCACCGCCATCTCGGGACAGTGGCCGGCGGCCATGCCGTGGATGATGCGCTGGGGCTTGATCGGGGCTGCGGCGGTGTGGGCCGTTTCGCTGGTCTACAACCTGGCTGACGTGAAGGGGGTGCGGGCCGCCAAGGTCGTCCCCGCCGCCGAGAAGAAAGCCGCGGACTGATCCGCCCCATTCGCATGTTCAGACGGGGGCGGGCGGCATTGTCGGTGCATTTGTCGTCCGGGGGGTGTTTTTCAACGATATTCCAAGGGGGGGAGGCGTGCGGTTGGATGGAGTGCGACGTTGCCGAATTACCAGAAGATCCTCCTGGACTGGATCGCGGGGCAGAGTGGCCTGACCGGTCTCGTTGTCCTCGGAGCCGGGCTGCTGTTCGCGTTCTTCGGTTTTCGTGTCGTCCGCTTGCTCCTCGTGCTGTTGCTGGCGGGGCTGGCATATTGGGGTGCAGCGGTGCTGGCGCCCATGATGGAACTCCCGCAGATGATCGTATCTGTTGCTGCGGCAGTGGTTTGCGGCGCCATGGTCCTGGCTTGGCCGAAGCAGGCCGCCATCCTCGCACACGCGGTGACCTGGGCCGGTGCGGGGGCGTACCTGGCGAGGCAGTGTGGCCTCAACCCCCCGTGGCTGTGGGTTGTTCTCGGACTCTCCGGGTGCGCCGGGCTGGTGCTGGGGCTTCTCAGTCGGCGGTTCATGGCGGTTCTACTTACATCGCTCCACGGGTCGGCGTTGGTGCTGCTGGGGTTCGTGGGGATCGCCACAGCCGTTTTGCCGGCGGTCGGCGAGACCGTGCGGCGCTTCGCCGGCGGGCAATCCTTGCTCTTGCCCGTCCTGGTCGCGATGGTTGCCACGACGGGGTACTCCTACCAGGCGATGGTGCAGCGGGGGGACATGCGGATGGGTGGGCAGGCAGGGCTGAACCGCGTTCCCGGAGACTGAGAATCCGTCGCGGGGGCATTCTCAATTGACATTTCGGACTCAGCCGATAAATTGTCATAGGGGAAGTGTTTATCGCGCTTCACTTCGTGATGAAGGGTGTTGAATGGTGGTACGCGGGGTTCAGACGTGATGGGGGAGCTCAGGGGCGAGGGCGTGGGCCGCGCGCTCGTCAGTGACATGTTGTCGCCCACACGTTCCTGGGGGGCGCTATCGTTCGTGCAGGGCGTGCCCGTAAGCGGGCCAACTCCACGTCCATGAGGAAATTCTCCACATGTTGAAGGTACGACTTCCCGACGGCAGCGTCGTCGATCAACCGGATGGTGTGTCCGCATTCGATGTGCTCCAAAGCTTGTCGGCCCGCCTGGCGCGCAAGGCGGTCGCCGTCAAGGTCAATGGCCGTATCGTTGACGTGTGCACACCGCTGCATGGACCGGAAGTCGAGCTTCAGGCCCTCACGCTTAACGATCCTGAAGGCCTGGAGGTGGCGCGACACAGTTGCGCGCACGTCATGGCCGAGGCGATTTGCTCGCTGTGGCCCGAGACGAAGCTCGCCTACGGGCCCCCGATCGAAAACGGCTTCTACTACGACATCGAGTTGGATCATAAGCTCACGCCGGACGACTACGCGGCGATCGAAGCCCGGATGACCGAGATCGTGAAGGAAGACCGCTGCTTCACGCGCTACGAGATGATGCGTGAAGAGGCGATGCAGAAGCTGACCGCGGAAGGGAATCCCTACAAGGTCGATAACGCCGAGCGAGCCGACGGCGATACGCTGAGCTTCTATGTCACCGGCGAGCCGGGCACCGCGGCGTTCGAGGATCTGTGTCGGGGACCACACGTGCGCGGCACGGGCTGTGTCGGGGCGTTCAAGGTCATGCAGGTGGCGGGGGCTTACTGGCACGGCGACTCCAGCAAGCAGATGCTCCAGCGCGTTTACGGGACCACGTGGCCCGACAAGAAGGCGCTGAAGAAGCACTTGCAGATGCTCGAGGAGGCGAAGAAGCGCGACCATCGCCGACTCGGGCAGGACCTGGGGTTGTTCACGATCAGCCAGGAGCTGGGCAACGGTCTGATTCTGTGGAAGCCGCACGGGGCGACGCTGCGGCACATCCTCGAAGAGGAGTTGCGCAAAGAGCTGGAGAAGCGCGGCTACCAGATGGTCTACACGCCGCATATCGGTCGGCTGGATCTCTGGCGGACGAGCGGGCACTTCCCGTACTACAAGGACTCGCAGTATCCGCCCATGTTTGAGTCGGACCGGGCACGGATTCTGAACGCGTTGTGGGAGAAGGCCGGAGAATCGGGCGATGGCGCGGCAAGCCCTGAGGAGATCGACGCGTTCAACGCGCTGGCGGAAGAGCATGCTGATCTCGCCGCGTGTGGCTATCCGGCGACTGCTCCCGCTGAAGAGCGGCAACGGCAGATTCGGCGGTGGCTGGAAGTTGAGGATGGGTATCTGCTGAAGCCCATGAACTGCCCGGGACACATTGAGATCTACTCGTCGGAGCCGCGGAGCTACCGCAATCTGCCGGTGAAGCTGGCGGAGTTTGGGCAGGTGTATCGCTATGAGCAGTCGGGCGAGCTGGGTGGGATGACGCGTGTGCGCGGGTTCTGCCAGGACGACGCGCACGTGTTCTGCACGCCATCGCAGCTTCCGGACGAGATCGCCGAGTGTGTCGAGCTCTCACGTTACGTCCTGGAGATGATCGGTCTGCGGGATTACCGCGTGCGCATCGCGCTGCGGGATTCCGACAGCGACAAGTACGTCGGGTCGGACGAGAACTGGGCATTGGCCGAGGACGCGCTGCGGAGCGTGGTCCACGGCACGGATCTCCGCTGCACGGAGGAGGTCGGCGAGGCGGCGTTCTACGGGCCGAAGATTGACTTCGTGGCCCGCGATTGCCTTGGACGCGAGTGGCAGCTTGGCACGGTTCAGTGTGATTACAATCTGCCGGAGCGTTTCAATCTGACGTATGTTGGTGACGACAACGCCGAGCATCGCCCGGTGATGGTGCACCGGACGCTTTACGGCAGCATGGAGCGGTTCGTCGGTATTCTGATCGAGCATTACGCGGGTGCCTTCCCGCTGTGGCTGTCACCGGTGCAGGTGCGGGTATGCTCGATCAGCGAGAAGTCGGCCGCGTATGCGCGGGATGTGTACAAGACCGCGCGCGAGGCTGGTGTGCGCGTGGAACTGGACAACAGCGACGAGCGTATCGGCGCCAAGATCCGGCAGGCGACGCTGATGAAGGTCCCGTACATCCTGGTCGTCGGCGAGCAGGAAGCCGCCGACCACACTGTGAACGTGCGCACGCGAGAGGGCAGCCAATTGGGTAGTCATGGCGTGCCCGAGTTTCTGGCCGCGTGCGCGGAGGAGATCGTGAACCGGGGTCAACAAACCCGCGATGAAGCCGGCCAGACTTCGTCGTAGCGCAGCAGCGGCGAGCCCGCCGCGCAACAGGAAAGGATGGTGAAGCCCATCAATCAGAATCTTCGCATGAACGAGCAGATCCGTGTCTCGCCGTTGCGAGTAATCGGCGAGAACAACGAGCAGCTCGGGATCATCCCCAACAACGAGGCCCAGCGGCTTGCGCGCGAGGCCGGGGTTGATCTTGTTGAGGTGGCGCCGAATGTTCGGCCACCCGTTTGCCGATTGATGAACTACGGCAAATGGAAGTACAACCAGAAGAAGAACGTCAAGAGGCACCATGAGCAACAACTGAAGGAAGTGCGGCTCAGGCCGAAAACGGACACGCACGACCGGGAGATCAAGGTCAATCGCGCGATCAGGTTCTTCAAGCACGGCGACAAAGTGCAGTTCACGATGGTTTTCCGCGGGCGCGAACGTTTTCGCCGAGAGGTGGCGCTGGGTATCTTCCGCTCCATCCTCGAGGACTTCGGCCAGCGCGTGAAGGTTGAGCGGCCGCCGAGCATGGACGGCCGGCATATGGTGATGGTCCTTTCTGCCCTCAAGGATGCTTTCGACGAGGAGTTGGAGGAGACCGGGACGCAGGAAGTGCCGGCTGAGGAGGCTCCGGCCAACGAAGCGCCGGCTGACGAAGCTCCGGCCGAGGAAACGCCGGCCGAAGAAGCACCGGTTGACGAAACGCCGGCTAACCAAGCGCGGGCCGCGGAAGCTCCGGCCGAGAAAGCGCCGGTCAAGGAAACTCCGGCCAGCGAGCCGGCTGAGGCCTGAGCGTCGGGGTCTGCATTCGCGTTAGGAGTTGCGGGGCCCGTCGGCAGCACGGGTGAGCAGACTTCATCCGACGACGCGTGGACATGGTCCGCGCGAGCGGTGGGAGAGATAGTGCATGCGCGCGCAACCTGATCCCGTGGGGTTCGTTGGCCTGGGGATCATGGGGCGCCCGATGGCGGAGCATCTGCTCCACGCTGGTTACCCACTCTACCTGTACACCCGCACAGCTTCAAAAGCACAAACACTCGTCGAACACGGCGCGACCTGGTGCGACAGCCCCGCCGCTGTGGCCCGGCAGTGCAACGTCCTGGTCACGATGGTGCCGGACACGCCCGATGTGGACGCCGTGCTGTTCGGTACGGACGGGGCGGTCGAGACCCTGTCCTCTGGCGCGTGCGTGATCGACATGTCGACCATCAGCCCGGCCGCGACGCGCGAGTTCGCCCGGCGGTTGAGCGAGAAGGGGGTCAGCCTGCTCGACGCGCCGGTGACCGGCGGTGACGTGGGGGCACGGGATGGAACGCTGACGATCATGGTCGGCGGTGAGCAGGCGGTGTTCGAGCGCGTTCGACCGATTCTGGAACTGCTCGGCCGTCGGGTCGTGCATGTCGGCCCGAGTGGCAGTGGGCAGACGTTCAAAGCCTGCAACCAGGTGCTCTGCGCGGTCAACATGATCGGTGTCGCGGAGGCGCTGACGCTGGCAAAGCGCAGCGGGTTGGACCCCCAACTCGTGATCGAGACGCTGAGCTCGGGGGCGGGCGGGTCGTGGGCGCTGGCCTATCTCGGGCCGAAGATCGCGGACGCCGACCACGCGCCCGGCTTCATGATCGAGTTGATGCAGAAGGATCTACGTATCGTGCAGTCGGCCGGACAGGAGCTGCGGGTGGGCTTGCCGGGCGTGGCGTTAGCTCAGCAATTGTTCCGTGCTGTGGAAGCTGAGGAAGGTGGGGGGCGATTGGGGACTCAGGCGATGGCCCGCGCGATTGAGAAGCTCGCCGGTGTTTCACCGGGGGCATGAACTCGTATACTCTACCTGGCTTTTATCCACCCGAATCGGCGAGTGAGGTGTGCGATGCGGTACGGGTACTTCGATTGCTTCAGCGGGGCCGCCGGCGACATGATCCTCGGGGCGATGGTCGATGCCGGCTTCCGGCTGGAGGCGTTGCAGAGCATTGTGAGCCGGCTGAATCTGCGCGGTGTGCAGGTTTCGGGGGAGAAAGTCCGCCGGGGTGGGATGGCCGCGACGCAGATACACGTCGACATGGACCCGGCCGTCAAGCAGCCTGAGCGGCATCTCGCGGATGTGCTGGAGATCATCCGTGGGGCCGGCCTGTCGGACATCACCGCCGACCGGGCCGAGCGTGTGTTTCACCGGCTGGCCGAGGCCGAGGCCAAGGTGCACGGGACCACGGTCGACCACGTGCATTTCCATGAAGTGGGAGCAGCGGACGCGATTGTGGACATCGTGGGTGCCTGCGCGGGGATGGAGGCGTTGGGGTTGGACACGATCCTGTGCTCAGCGATTCCGACCGGGAGCGGGACCGTTCATTGTGCACACGGCGTGATGCCCGTGCCCGCCCCGGCGACAGCAGAACTTCTGCGGGGCATCCCGTTAGCGAGTTGTGACGAGGAGTCCGAGTTGACGACACCGACCGGTGCCGCTCTCCTGGGTACGCTGGCAGAATCGTTCGGTCCGGCGCCGGCGATGCAGATGGAAGCCATCGGCTACGGGGCCGGCACGCGGGAGAACCGCTCCCGGCCGAACGTGCTGCGGTTGATGGTGGGTGAGGCGCAGGGCGACACGGGCGGGGAGGAAGCAGATCAGGTCGTCATCCTCGAGGCGCAGATCGATGATGCGACGGGCCAGGCGCTGGGCCACGCAGCCGCCCGGGTGCTGGAAGCAGGTGCGCTGGATAGCTTCACTGTGCCGATAATGATGAAGAAAGGACGGCCGGGGCAGTTGTTTACGGTGTTGTGCCGGCCCGAGGACGTCGCTGCTGTGGAAGACATTGTGTTCCGGGAGACGACGACCTTTGGGATCCGGCGGCATGAATGTCTCCGAACGAAGCTCGCGCGGTTGCACGAGACCGTCCAGACGGAATACGGCCCGGTGCGGATCAAGCTGGGGCGGCGTGGCGAAGAGCTTCTCCAGGCCTGGCCGGAGTACGAGGATTGCGCGGTCGCCGCTCGTGCGAGCGGAGCCGCGTTGCGTGTGATTCAGGAAGTGGCGCTGCGTGAGTGGGCAGAGTGTCATGGCCGGCATGCTCGCGGAGATGAATAACGGCGCATATCTTCTGCTGGGGGTGCTCTGTCTTGTAATGCTGTCCGTCTCGATGCTGCGGAGGTCTCACCAACGCAGCGCAACCGCCCGCGACCTGACGCGCGAGCAATTGGCCCGGCTGCGCGACCAGCGTGACGTGCGGCAGTCGATGGACGAACTGCTGATTCAGCTCGAGGAGGTCTCGCGCCGGATCAACGCCCAGGTTGATACGAGGTTCGCCAAGCTCGAGGCCGTGATTCGCGACGCGGACGAACGGATTGCGCGCCTGGGCACGCTGACGCCTGCAAAGCCACCACCAGGCCGCAACGTGAAACGGGCTGAGCAGCGGGCCGCCGCCGTCCATCCTCCGGCCGAGAGTGACGGCGGAGGGCTCCCGGCGCGTCAGGCCGATACGCCGACCAAGGGGGACGATGGGCCGCCGGTCGCGGGACAGGAAGAGCAGCGACGGCGTGTGTACGAGATGGCGGATTCCGGTGCGCTGCCGATCACGATCGCGGATGCGCTAAACCTGCCGCTGGGGGAGGTGGAACTGATCCTGAATCTGCGGGACTTTGGATAGACGCCTGACTCGCACCGACGAGGCCCGCATGGGGCTCTGATGTTCAGGGCGTCTCGTCGGACGCCGGCTTTTCGGCTGCGGCCTGTTTCTCGCGCATCAGACCGGCCAAGTGCTCGAAGTACTCGCGCAGCACACGCTGGTACTGCTGTGGGATGTCCTCCCGTTCGACCGCGTCGAGTGCGTCGCGGACCTCGGCTTCGGCCGTGCCGATCGCCTCGGCGGTTGCTTCCCCGCGGACCTGGGGTCCATCGACGAGCATGGTTCCGATAACCACGCCACCCGTATACCGCGTCTTGGCCTTGGTTGGATCGCGTTGGTACGGCGTGCGTTCCTTGCCGATGCGTGACCCGAAGCCCAGGCCAGGGTTAGGCCCTTGGAGGCCTATGCCCCTGCGATCGCCCTGTCCCTTCCCTGGGCACATTCCACCCTGGCAGACGCTGTCTCGAAGCTGGTTCCAGTCGGAAAGCTGCGCCTGGAGCTCGTTGAGCATCTGCTCGGACATTTCGAGGTCCGATAGCTGACTCATCGCGTTGGAAATCGCGTCGGAGGCTCGCGCGGCACCGGACCCGGAGCTGCTCGGTCCGGAACACTGCTGGCAGCCCTGGGCGGCCTTGGAGAGCGATTTGGCAAGCTGCTGAAGCGTCTGCTGGGTCTGTTTATTCTGCTGGATCTTCTTGGCGAGCTGCTGGATCTGCTCTTGCGTCATCCCCTTCCCGCCGAGTTGCTTCTGCAGCTCTTTCTGGAGCTGTTTCGGGTCCATCTTCGAGAGCTGCTCGGTCAGCTTCTTGGCCGCTTCCGCCGACAGGCCGGCTTTGTTCTCCAAGGCCTTCTGGACGTGCACGGAGTCGCTGAGCTTGTTGATCTGTTTCGCGAGCTGGTTGAGCTGCTGCTGCATCTGTTCGAGCTTCTGCTTCGATTCCGGATCCTTCGTGTTCTTCGCGGATTCCTCGAGTTGCTGCTTCATGTCTCGCAAGGCCTGCTTGGCCCGGTCGAAGTTCCCTTCGGACAGCGATTTCGCCAACTCGCTGCTCGCCTGCTGCGAATCCGGCTGCTCCAGCTTGTCCAGGAAGTTTCGCAGAGCCTTTAGATGATCGTCGCCGACAGAGTCCATGTCGCGCTGCAGCCGCTCACGCACGTCGTCGATGCTCTTCACCGCCTCTCGGCGGATGTCTTCGGGCGTGCTCGTGGGGGCGTCGGGCATGTCCAGCGGCTTCACATCTTCCACCGCCCTCGCCAGTTGGGGGTTGCCCTGCACGAGCTCCTTGGTCCGGTTCAGGAGATCCTCGTACTCGGTCTGGATGGCCTCGCGTTCGGCCAAGACCTCCTCGCGCGGGATGAGCTCGGTAGGCTTGCGATCGTCTGCGAAGAGATTCTCAAACGTTGGCATCAGCCACAGTAGCAGCAACGCCACGCAGACGGTCGCGGCCGACCAGGGCCACACCGCCGGCAGACGGTGATGGAGGTGGGAGGGCACATGCACCCGACCGGCTTTGCTCTCGGCATCGCGGACTGCGGCGCGGGCGAAGGGATCGTTGTCGCGCCGTATGACGAACGCCGTGCTTAGCCGCTCCTTCAGTCCCGCGGCGCCGTCGAGTGCGATGGCGGCGTGCAGCATGGTCGGCCGGGCGAACGCGGTACGGACCAGTGCCAACGCCACCGCGGCGAGGGCGGCGATCCAGGCACCGTGCCCAAGCTGAATATCCAGCCCGAACAGCCGTACGCCGATGATCGTCAGAGCCCACAAGGCCGCGGTGATGAGGATTGCCAGTGCCAGTTGCTGCCAGAGGACGTTCGCGGCCAAGCGTCGATGCGCGCGTTTGATTTGCTGATCGAGAGGCGACACGGTATCGGCCCTCCTGTGCATGTTGCCAGCACCATCCCTTATGATAATAGATCGGCCAGAAGAGAACCTCAATGGTCTTGTTTCCCGGTCGCGTCGTGGAATCGCCCCCGGCGCGGTCGAGACGTGGCATGATGGATTGTGCCCCATGAGCACCGCGAAGGCGAAGCTTTGGACCGGCCCCTCGGGGTGGAGCTACGAAGACTGGCATGGCGCGGTGTATCCGCTCACGAAACCGCGGGGGTTTAAGCCGCTGGCGTACCTGGCGAAATACTTCAACGCCGTGGAGGTCAATTCGAGCTTCTACCGCATGCCCACGCCGCGAATGACCGGGGCATGGCCGGCCCTGGTGCCGGAGGGTTTTCGGTTCGCGTTCAAGCTGACGCAGACATTCACCCACCAACGCGACGCGTTTCCGTCGGCGATGGACGTGCGGGCCTTTTGCGAGGGGGTTGAGCCGGTGCGGGCGGCAGGTTTGCTCGGGCCGGTGCTGATGCAGTTCCCCTGGTCATTCCGTTACACGGATGAGGCCGTCGACTGGTTACGCCGGCTTGCGGAGAATTTCCCGGACTTTGACCGCTTCATTGAGGTACGCCATCTGTCGTGGGCACAGCCCGACGCGATCGAGCAACTGCGCCGATTCGGTGGCTACTGCAATATCGACCAGCCGCGGTTGCATGACTGCATCGGCCCGACGCAGCACGTGCTCGGCGAAAACGCGTACGTCCGGCTGCACGGGCGCAATGCGAAAAGCTGGTTTGCGGACAACGTGGCGACATTCGAGCGCTACAACTACCTCTACAGCGAGGATGAGATTCGCGAGTGGGTCGAGCGGCTGAACAGCATCTGCGAGCAGGCCGAAAACGTGTACGTGTTTGCGAACAACCACTACCGCGGGCAGGGGGTGGTCAACGCGCTGGAGCTGAAGTCGTTGTTGCAGGGCGAGCTGTTGGATGTGCCGCCCGGGTTGCTCGAGGCCTACCCGCGCTTGCGCTCGATCGCTCGCCCACCACGGGAACCCGGCCTCTTCGATCCGCTGGTGTAACTCAACTGCCGGTTGATTACGAGACGGTGACGCACGATGCGCAAGCCGCGTCCTCAGCCGATGACGTGCATCAGCGCGGCGACACGGGCGGGGTCGACGGGGTTGGTGGCGCAACCATCACCCCTGAACGCAGAGCCGATGATCAACCCGTCGGCGAGCGATACGAGGTCGGCCACGTTCTCCGGGTCAACGCCACTGCCGACGAGGACCGGGACGTCGCCGCTGGCGGCCTTGGCTCGGCGAACCTGCTCCACGTCGGTCGGACGACTGGTCCCCGTGCCGGAGATGATGATCGCGTCGGCGCCGCCGCGCTCGATCGTGTCGGCGATTTCCTCTTCGAGCGGCCGTGGTGGGCCGAGCGGCGTGGAGTGTTTGACGTCCACATCCGCCAGAATCCGCACGTGCTCAGCACGCAGCAACACGCGGTCGCGGAGCAACTCGTGGGCAATGCCCTGGATCAGGCCCTGATCCGTAAGCCGCGCGGAGCAAAGCACGTTGACACGGATATACGCAGCTCCGACGGCGTGAGCGATTCCGAGCGCGCTGCAGCCGTCGTTGCGCAGCACGTTGATGCCGAGCGGCATATCGAACCGCTGGCGGACCGCGCTCGCCAAGGCCGTCATCTGGGCGACCACGAACGCGGGCACGTGTCCGGGAAAGAACGGCACGTCGCCGAAGTTCTCGAGCATCAGCCCGTGGACACCGCCCGCGACCAGCACGTCGGCGTCACGAAGCACATACTCCCGGATGGCGTGCAGGCCCATGTGGCAGGCCGGGGCGCCCGGCAACGGCGGTGCGTGCAGCATGCCGACGATCGGCGTCGCGGTCGACTTCCATTCTTCCAGCAACGGTGTGCTCATGGGCGGTAGACTACTTCGTCGCCTCGATCCTCAGCGATTGGTCGAGCCCATCAGGGTGACAAACGGGTTGATGTCATCGAAGTCGACATCACCATCCGCGTCGCAATCAGCGTTCAGCCAGCTGCAGTGCGGGTACACCGTAAGGTAGGCGTTCTCGCCGCTGAGAGCCAGGACGAAGGGGTTGATGTCGTCGAAATCGACGCTGCCGTCACAGTTGAGGTCGCCTGCGACAAAGGGCAACGGTACGCCGCGGACCTCAACGTCGTCGATGTTCCAGCCACAGTAGGTCCACCCGACGTCCGTGGGGCCCATCGTCCAGCGCAGGTAGACGGTTGGCTCGTTGTCGGCCACATCGGCGATCGAGACCGACATCGGCACCCATGCGTCGTCGGCGATTTCGAGGAGGTTCTCCCAGACGATTGTCCAGTCGAGCCCGTTGCTGCTGACCCAGATGCGGGCGTGGTCGTACTCGGGTTGCTCGACGCCCAGCCACCGCCAGAAATCAAGGTGGACGTCATAGAGCCCGGTGCAATCGACGGCGTTTGTCGTCAGGCGCTTCTCGTGCAGGTTGTTGGGATAGTCGCCGTTGAGGTTGTATCCGTAGACGCACAGACCCGTGTGGCCGCTCGTTGGGTCGGGCCCGCCGTGAGACCCGCCTTGCCCCGTGGGGCGGCCCCAGGCCCAGTCTGGCTCCGCCGTCCAGCCGGGGTCGTCGTCCAGCATCCACTGATGGGCAAGCACTCGTGGCCCGACGGCCAGAGTGACCGGCCGCGCTGTGTCGCCGAGGTGGTTCGTCGAGTTCGTGAACGCGACAGAGCCGAAGTGCGTTCCGGGTTGGAGCGTGGCGGCATTGGCATTGATCGAGACGATGATGCTGCGTGTGCCATTTGGCTCCAGTGTGCCGGCGGTCTCTCCGGTGAGCGTGAGCCAGTCCGCGTCGGGGCTGGTCGTCACCGCGTAGTCGATGGGCACCGTGCAACGGTTGGTGATTTCGTACGTGGCGTTCTCCGGCGTGAAGGGGCCGGCGACCGGCCCGGAGGCCAGAAGCCGGCCAGGCGGCGTTACGCCGATGCCCGTGGCGACGGCGAGCCCCTTGATGCAGAGATTCGCCGTGTGGTCCGGCCAGGGCGGATCGGCGTAGTCGTACAGGTCGTGCCAGGCGTCGCCCGCGCGATAGTAGCTCTGACCGGGGCGAGACGCCGATTGCACGATCGTGCGATACGACGCGCCGAGCAACACGGGGATGTCGGATGTGCGGTCGTACGCGTGTCCGCCGGCTGACAGCGAGACGCTGATGTAGAACGTATCACCTTCCGTGATCTGCACGGGGGGATCGAGATCGACGGTGTGGAAGCCGGTGAAGTTGATCGTGCCGGATTGTGACGACAGTTCATCCAGGAGTTCGCCGCCTTCGAAGCGATCGTAGACCCTCACGACGTAGGCCACGTTGTCGACCGCCGTGAAGAAGGAGACGGCCTGGAGAATCTCGGTGTCGGCGGCGGTGAAGGCGTTGAACGCCTCGGCGCAATCGGTCATGGTGTCGCGCCAGCCGTGGTAATCGTGGTAGTAAACTCGGTCGTACGGGATCCTCTGCACGTCCTGGAACGAGACGGCACCCATCTCGGGGTGCTGGCAACAGTGCTTGTCGTAGTAGGAGATCCAGAAGAAGCCGTCGAAGGCCCAGGTGGAGCCCCAACTGTTCTTGCACAGCCACGCGCCCGGCAGCGGTGCCTGCGTGGTCTTGTTGTCGTCCCAACCCACGATCGCGATGGCGTGGTTGGGGAGTAGTTCATCGGTGGGGGGTTGGTAGTGGATGTAGTTCTGGATGAAGTCGCCGTTGTAGCACATGCACGTTCCGAGGGCGCCCTCGTCCATGATCTTCTGCTTGATGAGATTGATGTTCGCGAGATCCGGCCCCGCAACATACCACTCGATGTCCCGCGGATAGTACATGTGCCAGAGCGGATGGCCGCGCGCGGGTGCGGTGGGGTAGTGTTGCCCGTCACAGTCGCGCACCGCCCCTTCGCCGCGTGTGAGGTAGGCAGCCGTCACGAGGTAATCGCCGCCACAGTGCACCTCGAGCCCCGGCCCGCCGGGATCGTCGTCGTTGTTGAACATGTTGAAGCCGTTCCACCAGTCGAGGTGATACTCGGCGAGATTGGGCTCTCCGGTTTCGCCGCTGGCGGCCCAGTTGCCGGTCATGAGGAGGTTGCCCTCCATCGCGGCCATCGCGCCGTGCGTCCAACACGTGCCGCCTTGCTGGCTCTTGATGGAAGTGACGTAGTTCTCCCCGTTCACGTCGCGCAGATCGAACGTGGGCGGCGGATCGGCGAAAGCGGTGGCGCAAAGGGCCAGGAAACCGGCAAGGATGGGACAGATGAAGGAAACACCGTTGCGGTTTGGGGCTGACCGTTGCAAGTGGAAATCTCCTTAAAGCTGCAGTGTATTAGCGAGCGCGCCACAACACCCGCTGACGGCCCGCTTGGTGGTCGACGGTGCGCGAATCTCGCGAGTATGGTCATCATAACGGCAGCGCCGCCCGTTAGGGGGCGGCGCTGGGCCGATCGGTCAATTCCCCAACAGGTTCACGAAGGGGTTGATGTCGTCGAAGTCCACGTCGCCATCGCCGTCGCAGTCGGCGTTGAGCCAGTAGCAGGTGGGGTATTGCGCGAGGTAGGCCGTCTCACCACTCAGGGCCAGCACAAACGGGTTGATGTCATCGAAGTCCACGTCGCCGTCGCAATCGAGGTCGCCGGGGTAGAGCGGCGAATCGCATTCGAGGCACTCGATCTTGAAGTCGTCGACCAGGGCCTCGACGAGCGAGTTATTGGGGCTGTCGTCCGCGGTGAAGCGGAAACGCATCTGCGAGGTCGTGGTTAGGACGTCATCGAGCCAGAATTCCGCGAGTGTCCATTCCGCGCGATCATCCAGCGACTCGAGCGTGTACCAGGTGGCGCCGTCATCGTTCGAGACCGAGGCGACGAACTGGTCGTCCCAGACGGTGCTGATGTGGTACCAGCGCCAGTAGCTGACCTTCGCGCTGCGTCCCGCCAGGTCGATCAGGGGAGACGTGAGGTGTGTCGGTCCGCCGTCCACGTCGTACGTTCCCGCGCTCGAGCCGGCGAGGGGGCCAGTGACGAAGCAGAGCGTGCCGCTGGGCGTATGGTCGTCGCCGGGCTGGATGGTCAGTCCGCTGCTGGTCGTCGGTTGCGGATCGGCGCGTTCCCAGTTGCCGGCGGACGCACCGTTGAAGACGGTCCAGCCCTGATCGGTCTGGAAATCGTCTTCCATGAACACGGCCATTGAGCCGACGGACGCTGTGTAGACGGTGGTCGGGGCGTCGGCCGGTTCGTAGATGGTCGTGCCGCCGTCGCCGTTGGCGCTGAAGTAGAACTCGGGTGTGACGTCACACGGGGCGCCCGGCAGCAAGGCCTCGTAGAGATCGCCGCCGAGTGGCGACACGGTGGTTATCAGAAACGCGCCATTATCGAAGCGGTAGTGAAGCTGCCCCGACCCCGGCGCAAACTGTTCGTAGCCGTCGGTGATCTGCACGGTGATCGGCGTCGGGACGGCGGGGGGAATGAGATCGGGCGTGCCGTTGGGCAGCGTGATCGTGAGCGGCGGGTTGTTGATTGCAAGGCCCTTGATGCAGAAGTTGGCCGTCTGGCTCCAGGGGGGATCGTCGTAGTTGTAGAGGTCGTTCCAGACGCCGCCGTCACGGTAGTAGCTCTCGCCGGGGCTGGCCGCCGAGTCGACGATCGTGCGATACGAGGCGCCGAGCAGGACGGGGACATCGGATGTGCGGTCGTAGGGATGCCCGCCGGCCGAGAGCGAGAGGTAGATGTAGAAATCATCGCCCGGGGCGAGGTTGATGGGGGTGTCCAGGTCGACGGTGTGGAAGCCTTCGTACTGGATCGACCCGGTGTTCGTTGACAGCGGGTCGAGCAGATCGCCACCTTCGAAGCGGTCATAGACCGTCAGCGTGTACGTGACGTTGTCGCAGGCGGTGAAGAAGCTCGCGGCCTGAAGCTGTTCGCGGTCGGCTGCGACGAATGCGTTGAAGGCCTCCGTAATGCCGGTCAGGGTGTCGCGCCATCCGTGATAGTCGTGATAGTAGAACCGATCGTACGCCAGCGGCTCGACATCCTGGAAGGAGATGGCGCCCATTTCAGGATGCTGGCAGCAGTGTTTGTCGTAGTATGAGATCCAGAAGCAGCCGCTTTCACCCCACGACGCACCCCAACTGTTCTTGCACAGCCAGGCGCCGGGCTGGCTGGCCTGGGTCACGTGATTGTCGTCCCAGCCGATGATGCCGATGGCATGATTGGGGTCGAGTGCGCTGGTACGCGGCTGATAGTGGTTTGTTCCCGAGATGAACGAGCTGTCGTAGCACATGCACGTGCCGAGAACGCCCTCGTCCATGATTTTCTGCTTGATGAGATTGATGTTCGTGAGATCCCAGCCGGCAACGTACCACTCGATGTCGCGCGGATAGTAGTAGTGGTAGCTGGGGTCCCACCGGAGCGGAGCGCTGTTGAACGATTGGCCATCAATGTCACGCACGGCACCTTCGCCGCGTGTCAGGTAGGCCGATGTGACGCGATAATCCCCACCTTCGTGCACGGTCAGGCCACCACCGGTGGGCGGGATCGTGTCGTCGTTGTTGTGCTGGTTGAAGCCGTTCCACCAATCGAGGTGGTACTCGGCGAGGTTGGGTTCGCCGGATTCACCGGCGGCGGTCCAATTGCCCGTCATGAGGAGGTTGCCCTCCATCGCGGCCATGGCGCCGTGTGTCCAGCACGTGCCGCCTTGCTGGCTCTTGATGGAAGTGACGTAGTTGATGCCACCGACGTTCCGCAGGTCGAACGAAGTCGGCGGGTCAGCCAGCGCTGTTAGCGCAACTGCCAGAATGATGACGAGTGGAAGAACACGTTGCATGACTTAGCCCCTTTCAAGATCAGCCGGTACCCCATTTCTCCAACGCAATCCAGACACGGCACGGAGATGAAGCGCACAGCCTCATCGCCGACCCAATCCCGAACACGCTTCACGATGGAGCGAACTGCCGCCGCGTGCAATGCGGCAACACCATGCAAACGACCCGCGGCGGGCCGGCGCTTTCGCCGCCACGTCCACGGACCGTCCTCTCGCCGCTCATTGAACGCGCGTTCGGGGGCGGATCATTCGTTATCGCTATCCGTACTATCTTCGCCCCGTCCCCGATCCGTTACAAGGATTTCCTGATCTCCTGAGCTTCAGGTCGACTGCGGCCATGGTTATGGGACTATATGGTCGCAGCCGCCTTGCCAGTCGCCTTCTTCAACCGACTGTTACGGTTCCTGCCACGCCGTTTGATTCGGGTCGAGCCGCCAGTCGTTGCCGAAGAACCCCGTCGCACGAACGCCGGCCGAGCCCTCGGTCAACATCCGGGGTGACAGTACGGTCCAATCCGGATACGCGACGCCTGAAACGAAGTACGGCAGCCGATCGGTCAGACGCATGCCGGCGGGGCCGGTTCCGGCGACGATGCCGACCAAGGCCTTCCGGCTGAAGGGGCGGGGGTGGATCGCCAGGACGGCCAGATCGTCGCCGGTGATGCTGCGATCGCCGATCGTCACTTCGGATGGGGCTACTTGGACGGGGCAATCCGCGAAGAGCTCGTTCCACGCCGAATTGGTGTCGGTATTGCCATACAGCACGACATTGCGGTTGGTGTCGGCGAGGGCGTCGAAATCGCGATCGGCGATGACGTCGAACGAGCCGTTGCCGCGATACCAGAACGTCTCGGCGTCATAGCGGGCCTTGGCGAGTGCCCAGGTGTTTTCCTCGTCGGTGCCGTGGGTGCCATAGACGAGTTGCACGCGGTTGTCGAACACGTGCTTGAAGGGGCCGCCGCGTTGTGGCTTCCTGCCATCGCCGAGCCAGCCGCAGTCCGAACGTGTGGCGACCTGCCACGTTTCGTTCTTACGCACCAGGGCAACACGCGGCTCCGCATCGGGCCAGGGGATGCCATCCAGTTGCTGGCCGTCGATCTCGATCCGCAGAGGCTGGCCCGGCTCGAGCAGAAACTCGCTTGTGCCGCGTATCTGCCGGCTGGTCTCCTTCAGGGCGACGGTCAGGCCGGCCACGTTGTCCGTCGTACCGCTGATGCAGCGCTGCTCGCGATCGAGATGCAGGTTGATGCTGCTCGGCTCGAGCGAGAGGACCTGTTGCTGGATGGTGGCCCAATGGCACGAGGCTGACACGGCCGGGTTGGCCGTCACGAATTGCAGGTGGTTCACGCTGTGTGTGGCGGGCCGCGTGTTTTGCCGGAGGAAATCAAGCAGCGGTGGCCAGTCCAGGCATTGGTCTCCCCACCAGTGCCCCGCATTCGGTCGCTCGTAATAGGCGAAGTTCGCGTGGTAGCCGGCGAGGTGTTCCCGCATGGTGCGCGCTTCGGAGACCGGGACGTTGTCGTCCTTGTCGCCGTGCAGCACGTAGACTCCGTGGTGGAGGTAGTTCTCGGCGAGCAAGAGCGTGTCGCTGGGGTTGGCGGCGCGGCTCAGAATCCGCTCCACGGGGGTCGGATTCTCAAACCGGCGGCCGCCGGCGTACGACCAGAAGCTGACCCAGCCGGCGCTGGGAGCGATGGCGGCGAAGCGATCCGGACACGTGGCCCCGACCTGCCAGACGCCGTGACCTCCCATGGAGTGACCCGTGAGGTAGGTCTGGAGAGGGTCCGTGCTGAGCGTTTGCTCGGCGAGCGCGAGCACTTCGAGCGCGTCGAGGCGCCCCCAATCCTCCCAATCGAACCCGAACGGACGCCGGTTCGTCGGTGCGACGACATGACACCACGTCTTGGGGGCATAGCACCGGGCCTGCCGGAACGCGTCCACACTCGCCCCGTGCAGCGAGACAACAAGCGCGGGACGGGTATCTTCGGCGGTGTCGGGATGCGCCGGCTGAACCGCGTAGAACTGGACGCTGCCGTCGATGTGGCTCAGGAACGTTCGCCTGTGGCATTGATCGGGCTGGCGGACGCTCAGCCGCAGACGGCCATGGTCCAGGCCGATCTGGGGTGTTTGCCCGCG